>Ga0209199_1000103_pt1 | contig 133689 bp, 111 predicted proteins | sample COGITO_mtgs_1105_7_FD_184805 | JGI IMG/M metagenome (GOLD analysis project Ga0209199, IMG submission 184805) | Pelagic marine microbial communities from North Sea - COGITO_mtgs_110523 (SPAdes) (version 2) | ecosystem: Environmental > Aquatic > Marine > Epipelagic ... | reverse complement strand
TCCCCGAATATTTCCTCATACTTATGCCAGTGCTATAGGCAGCGCAAAGTCTAACCCTGCAAAGCTAGGGTTAAAGCTAAATGGGTGCGACGCCGCCGCACTTGAACGTTTAATCGTTTGTTTGAAGTTAAGCGATTCACCCAAGATGCGAAATCGAGCTTTTCAATTAGCCAGTCAATACAAGGTAGATGTGGCTGAGGTTTCGGGGGGGCGCCACAATGCATGGAAACTTACGTTACTGTATGACCAGTTGGGGTCTCACAGCGAGGATTTTCCAAAGCCGAATCAATTAATACGCAATAAACTTACTGGATCCTTGCAACAATACTTAGTACTTCTTGAGCAAGGAGATGAGTCGCTATGGAATGGTAGGTTCACGTTAGCGGGTTACGCTTTTTTATTAGCTGTTTCAATTGGCGATAACGAGTCAGAATGACTAGCTAAGGCAACTAGTCATTTTTTTGATACAGTGCGCAAGCATTGCAGATCACAAGAGTACAATTTTCCGTGGCAACCGGAGAGTGATACCTACCCGTAAAAGCTGCAGCGTTGTTGACTGCTCTCACTCACCCCAATCACGAAGAATGCCTAGGCTCATGGGGCTGAGTTCCTTTGCCGCTTAGCTGCAACTCCAATGGTTTTGAGTATATAAGTAAAAATGGTCTACATACTTTGGGGGGAAGCTCAATACTGCCTGAACGAATTAGTCATAATCTACAGATAGGTTTAATAATAAAGGCTTATTCTTACTGGTACCCACTATATACATATCACCTTTGTTGTCGCGAGTTAAACTACCATACAGTAAGGAATTGCTCACTGGGATTTTTGTGGTATTCGCTAGACTAAGACTGGTATTGAAAATAATCCATTCGTAGCCTATACCACCATCTTTTGTATCTTGCCGACCAATGCCCGCTAATATGCCGGTACCGTCAATAGAAAATAAAGACGCAATATATGCTTTGCCATTAGGATGCATCATACCTTTGAATTGCACTTTTGTAGCTGACTTATCAAAAGGTATTATTTGATAGAGGCCTCCATCTGCCGAAGTGAAATAAATATCGCCATTTTTCATGCTGGTATAAGCAACAATGCCATGGTGCTCTTTAAAATCATCAGATTGATATGAGGGCAATGGATATATGGCGACTAGTTTTAATTCTTCATCGTACTCAGCAAGGGATACTTCAACTTCATTAAAGTCATTTTTTATTAACTGTGGTACATAAACATGGCCCAGTTCGTCCACTATGAAATTTCGTGTTACGTGGCGATTTGTTGAACCCACTGTCACTCTTTGTACTTTATCGGTTTCAATATCATACTGGTACAACACATGATCCCAATAGCCCAAAGCATATACATAACGTCCATTAGTATTGATGCCCACTAACGCTTCTTCGGTCGCGAGTACATGCTGCCAGTGTTTATCATTAGGCAATTTTCGCCATAAATTGCCGCCCCATGTTGGGTTGACGCCTTTTGCCTCTCCAGCTTCGTCAAACGAACTGAAATATAAGTACCCATCATTTGCTTGATAAAATTTACTATGTAATTTATTTTGCCGCATGCCTCTGCGGTATACTTGGTTACTTTTTAATTCACTTACTACATCGCTCTGCTCAATAATATCACCTGTTTCTGGATTATATTGATACAGAAATGCTGAACCCTTGTCACCGCTATGGGACGATGCACCGAAGTAGATACGGCCATTATCGTCTCGACCAGTGGCTCCCCATATGGCATCAACATTTTCTGGCACATGAAACTGTATTTCAGTAATGGTCGGCGCTGCGAACATTTTTTTCGGTAGTGCGGTATACACAGTACCGACGGTATCTTCGAAACTTCGCGGTGGAAAGGTGGTTTGGTTTTCATTTGTTTTGTCGCAAGCAGTTAACAGCCATAAAATAACCACAGCACAACATTGAATTCGATACGTCAGCATTAATGTGCTCGCTCTATTTTTATTGGGTTTGTATAAAACATATAGTGATGTTGCTCTGGCTGAATGCTTTTTCCACGCCAACGAAAGATGGCAAATGGACTGCTTAACTGATAGTCAAAGCTAACATCCAATTGATTATTTGTTAACCTTAAATCGTAAAAGGGTATTGCACGAATATCATTTTTGGTAATAATCACTAACTCTAGGTCATCGAGAGAAGTCGCATAACCTTGCCAATCATGTTCATTTAACCTTAAAGACAAATTAATTTTTACGTTGTTCATATTATTAATTACAGCAGATTGCCCTGGCGATAAGTTTTCTTTATTGGTTTGCACCGAAAAATCAACTTGATCAATAAACTTACCATGTTGTGCCCAATAAGCACCGGAATGAAATGCGGCTAGCACATCGTTATGACTATTCGATTTGGCAAATAAGTGGGTGGTGGAGAACTGACATGGCCAATAATCCATATTGGTATTGTGAAAGTCAGACGCTGCGCGAGCGGCCCATACTTTATAACCTTTTTGTAATAAAAGGTCCCACTCACCACCAATTTTCTCCACCGCAGGATCCCAACCATTGACTGTTTTTAAACGTGTTTCGTATGAGCCATTATTATCACCTCGTTTCTTCTGGTGTCCGGGAGCACCAGAAAACCCCACCACTAATTTAGAAAAATTTCGCCAATACGCAATATCATGCTCATTCTCCATGGTTTGATAATCTTTTCTGCTGGGATGATTATAGATAACCACCGCTTTATCTTGGCCAGTAATACCGTATTTATTCAGCCACTCAAACGCACCTTGTGGAGAGAGAAACTTTGTATCTAATTGCCGATAGTGATCGTATCTATCCCGAAAGGCAGATAAATTTCTCGGTAGGTTATCAGACTTAGGCAATAGAACAGTGACATGTTCTCGCCCATTCATGGGTGGGATGTTCCATTCAAGACCCGGAATAATCGTTAATAATGGAAATTGATTACCGGCCACATTTATGTCGTTAAAATAGACATCACTGGCCACTTTTTTTAAGTTATGGTCCCCATGATCCGTAATCGCGATGGCATTGCAGCCATACTCATACGCTTTTTTAGCTATTTCTCCCACGGTTTTAGAGCCATCTGAGAATTTAGTATGAGTATGGGTATCTACTTTGATCCAGTTTTTATATGTATCTACAATACTGGGTTTAGTCCATGATTCTGTAATTTGTTGTTTCTTATTGCTATATAGAGATAGCTTGCTCAGCCGCAGATCTATTTCTGTTTCTATTTTTTGATAAGTATCTGATTCAATGGATTGAATTACACGCTTAAAGTTGTTACCGGTAAAGCCTTCAGGCAAGTCATGAATAAAAGGAAAAAAGACGTTTTCGTTTTTGATATTGACTAATAACTGCTGTGCTTGTTCTGCATTGTCACTTTCACCAGTAACGTAACTTGCAAATGCCAAACCGGCCTTATCCGCAGCTAAATCGGAAAAACTATAACCCGAACCTCCAGATATAGAATCCAATAGTTCTTTTGCCTCGCCTATCTGTAATCCTATCTCTAAGTCACTTAATTGTTGAAGTGCAGCAGAATAAATAAAATGTTGACTTAAATCTTGGCGACCTCTTAGCAATGGAATGCCCGTTGAATTTTTGGCTGGTTTTACGCCTATTAATTTAGCAAATCGATAATCGCCAAATTTAACGGCAAGTGCCCAAATAACAGCCGCATTTTCTTCTTCAGCTGTGTTGTTAACAGAGCGTTGTGCGGCTAAGTTAAACAAAGCTTTTATATAATCAGCCAACTCACGACTGCGAACATTTTCAATTTCGCTTATATATAATTGAACAACTTCAGGGGAAACATCACCAGAACGTGCATAAAGTCTCGCCAAGTCACCTATCGTTTCTAGTGATTTATTAAAATCATTTTTAAGATACTTCGATTTTTGAGCGGTAAAGACAATAGCTTCTTCTTTAAAGGTAGAGTTAGTTATAAGTTGGTTTGCGGTAGTCGCTGCTTCCTCTCCCATTAGTAGTTTAACAATACCTAAAGAGAGTTTTTGCACCAACCAACCACTCAAAGTAACATTACCAATAGAGCAATTATCTATGAACATACCCGTGCTGTGTTCTTCAAAAAGCCAACACGAGACATTGATATACTGCTTGGATAATAACTGTAATTCAGTGGTGCTAGATATTAAGATACCTAGCTCTGAAGCATTAACATTTACTTGTGTTTTGGGTAATAAGTGTGAGCCTAGTTTTGATAAAGCTGATAACTCTTGCTGGTTGATATCGAATTCAATAAATTGATGGAAGGAAGTAAGATTACCCATCACTTCTTTAATGGCAATTCGAGCCGTTCTCATTTCGTCAGGAGAAATCGCTTTTTGTCTGTTGAGAAGAGCTTCTTTTTGTAGCAAAGATAACTTTAAAATAATAAGAATAACCATTACAAAAATAGTTAATTTTATTATTTTTTTATTATTCATTTGAAACACTTAGTCATTTTCACACATTGTATTTGTCTTATATTAGCCTATTTTATCAGCGTAAAAGCATGTAGGTTTTTTATATTCATGCTAAATACTTTTTCTGGTTAAATGGCATCGGACTCAACTTTCATTTTTTTGGTAGCCTTAATTGGACTGTTAAAGCAATATTTCACTGACATGGGGATGTCCCAGAAAATCTTGAGGGCTGGCGGTTGGGCCGTAGGCGCCTGATTGAAACACCACTAACCAGTCTCCAAGTTCAGCTTCAGGCAGTGGCATTTTATCTGCTAAAGTGTCCAAAGGCGTACACAGTGGCCCAACAGCTGTCACTTTAATGCTGGCCGGAGCTACACCCATTTTATTGCCAATGGCAACGGGGTAATTCTTACGAATAACCTGACCGAAATTTCCTGAATTGGACAAATGGTGGTGTAAGCCTCCATTGGTCATTAAATAGGTGTGGCCACGAGAGGTTTTAATATCGGTGATACGTGAGGCGTATATGCCCGCTTCGGCCACTAAAAACCTGCCCAATTCGAAGATCAATTCAAGCTCGGCCAGTAAAGGATATTGCTTCAGTAATTGGATCAAGTTTTCTCCAATTGGTGCTAGGTCTAAACGCTTTTCACCTGGGAAATAAGGGATGCCTAGGCCACCACCTAGGTTAACCGTTTGGGTCGGCGCGGGGGTCATGTCCACAAGCTTTTGCGCCAGTGCGAAGGTATTGTTGTGAGCATCGATGATGGCTTCTTGCTTAAGGTTCTGTGATCCCCAGTAGATATGAAAACCACGAAATTCAAATTGGCTGTAGTCTAGACCCGGCAAAATCTCAAAAAGTCGCTCTTCATCTATACCAAATTGTTTGGGGCCACCACCCATCTTCATCCCCGAGGCTTTTAACTCAAATGCGGGATTCACTCTAAAGGCAATAATAGCTTTGATATTTAACTCTAAGCCTATTGAAACGGCTCGTTCAAATTCACGTTCAGACTCAATATGTAAGGTAACACCTGACACGATAGCTGCACGGATTTCGGCTAATTGCTTGCTAGGTCCGGCAAAACTGATGTCACGGCTAGGCATACCAGATTGCAGCGCCAGTAACATCTCTTTTTGTGAGGCCACATCAAAACCTTCTACCCAGGGCCGCATGACGTTTATTATAGGAAAGTAGGGGTTCGATTTGATGGCATAATGAAGTTTAATGGGATCAGGTATATGTTTGTGAAATAGGTCAATTTGTGCCTTTACCACTGATTTGTCATAAGCATAAAATACTTGTTTACCAAGTATGTCTGCAACGCCATCGAGGGTATAGCCGCCGATAAGGAGTTGTGCATGCTCAACTGAGAATTGGTTCATGTCTGCATGGACAGGTAATATTTTTTTCGTTGACATAATTTTCCTTAATTTTTCTTAATTTTCCTTAATTTCCTGCTTTAATCGACGTAAGCCAAATCGTTAGTTTGTATTATTTGACCGCTCGATTATGTCTAAAAAATAACTTGCTTACGTTTTAGTCGCGCTTACAAAAACTTATTTAGAACTCGTTATAGTTCGCAATCATATCGATGTAATACACCCACAACTGTGTTTTCTTCCAAAACAGGTAACACTGTAATATTGCTGAGGTTCATTTTTTCAATCGCAGGTTGAACTTTTTCACCAGGAGAAATGTGTTTAGGTTTCTTGGTCATCATATCAGCGGCACTGAGTAAATGAAATTTCTCGCCTTGCGTTTCCAAAAAGCGCCTTATATCACCATCGGTAATGATACCTAAAAAATTGTCCTTGTCGCCCACCATAGTCATGCCAAGTCGAGCAGAAGATATTTGCTTAATAATTTCATGAATTGTGGCGTCCTCAGGGACAAACGGTAAGTTGACGACGCGCATCACGTCCTTAACTTTAGTTAGCAGTTTTCTTCCCAAACTGCCACCTGGATGAAACCGAGCAAAATTTTCTGGCTGAAATTTGCGACTTACCATAATGGCCAACGCAAATGCATCGCCCATAGCCAATGCAGCTGTTGTAGAGGAGGTCGGTGCCAACTGTAAAGGACACGCTTCCTTGTCTACACTTACATTCAGATGAAAATTAGAATTTTTTGCTAGTGTAGAATTTGGTTTGCCGGTGATCGCAATTATACAATTACCATTCTCGTGTAAAAAAGGTATCAGCCGAATTACTTCGTCGGTCTCACCAGAATTAGAAATGGCTACAAAAACATCATTAGTAGATACCATACCTAAATCGCCGTGTATTGCTTCAGCTGGATGCATGAAAAAGCTCGACGTACCTGTGCTGGCTAAAGTGGCCGCTATTTTTTGTCCTATCTGGCCAGATTTACCCATGCCACATATTATCACCTTCCCGGTGGAAGCCAGTACATGTTCTATGGCTTTTGAAAAATCATCTGTCAGTTGATTTTTTAATTGAAGGATCGCTTTCGCTTCAAGATCGAATACTCTCAATGCTTCACTTATGTGCTTGTTGGTCATATGTGTTATTCCGTTAAGTTAAATAATTACCAAAAACCTGTTTGTGTACATTGATTAAGAATGTATTGGTCAAGCCAATTGTGAAGATAGAAATAAAGTACGCTTTGTGGTGATAAATCCATAAATGTCTTAAGCAGAACATTTAAATATTAATAACTTAAAACAAATTCACCCAGTTCGAAAGAATATTATTATTTTAATCTACTCTTGTCACTTTATGTCCTATTACCTTATTAAATGATTGAGATTGTAGTTAATGTGGGTAAAGGTTAAGAAACGCTGAAGCGGTAATCTAATATGCTTCAAATATATTACCCATTGCTGTATTTTTCCTTCATTTCTTTGCTTAACAGACTGCGATCTACTTTGCCGTTTGGATTACGTGGCAGTGAGACTCGTATTTCCAGCCATTTTGGATGCATAAAATTGGGTAGGTTCTTTTTGCATTTATTCAATAGGTCCTTCTCAGATATTTGATGATTATCTTTGACTACGATTAACAGCACAATCGCTTGGCCTAATTCGAGGTTACTGACCCCACAAGCAATGGCTTCTGAGACTTCTTCTGCCCCTTGGTAGCATGCTTCTTCTATTTCTACGGGGCTTACTCTGTAGCCTGATGTTTTAATCATTTCATCTTTGCGCCCAACAAAATAAAGGTAACCACAGTCATCTTTTTTTACAGTGTCTCCAGACCAAACCGCCATCTCGGTTAATACTAAACCGTTTCTTTTTACAGGCACGGGCTTGAAACGCTCGGCAGTTTTTTCAATGTCGTTCCAATAACCTAAGCTGACGAGTGGACCTCGATGCACCAATTCGCCAGGTTCGTTTGCTGCGCACTCTAATCCATCCTCACCCACGACCATGATCTCGGCATTGGGGATAGCTTTACCCATTGAGCCTGGGCGTTCGTCAACTTTGTCTGGAGGTAAATAGGTACTGCGAAATGCTTCTGTCAATCCGTACATCAAATAAGGAGAGGCATTTTTAAACGTTTCACGAATTTTCGCGAGAGTGACTTGTGGCATTGCCCCGCCAGTATTGGCGAAATAGCGCAGTGAGGATGTAGCTGATTCAGGCCAATTTACCTTCATCAATTGCTGCCAGAGGGGCGGAACGGCGGTCAGACCCGTTACTTGGTGTTTTTCAATGGTTTTGACCACATCTCCAGGTAAAAAATAATCCATTAACACGCAGCTCGCGCCGACAAAAAATGCCGTCGTTATTTGACTGAGACCGGCATCAAAACTAATAGGCAATAAGGCTAAAATAACGTCATTTTCATCGTTATTTAAATAACTCGAAACACTGTGGGCTCCGCACACCAAGTTTCTGTGGGATAACACCACACCTTTAGGTTTGCCCGTGCTTCCTGAGGTATACAGAATAGCCGCCATATCGTTCTCAACTCGGAACGCTTGCCTGAGCACTTCAGTTGATAACTCACTTAGCAGACTCAACCTAGCGTTTATGTCTGCTATCTCTGGTTTGGTGGGCAATTTGTCTATTAACACCACATGTTGTAAATCAGGACAATGATTAATGATGCTTGATAGGGCTTTTAAACGATCACTGCTGGTGATGAGAATTTTCACATTGCAATCATTCAGAATATGCTGAACTTGTAGCGCTTTTAAGACCGAATTTACCGGAACAAATGTGCCGTTTGCACGAGTGGCCGCAAACAGACTTATCACGGCGATCGGCAACTTAGGCAAAAAAACGGCTACTCTATCGCACCGCTGCAGGCCAAGCCCTGACAAACCGCAGGCTAATTCAGATATCTGCTCATCTAATTGCCTATAGCTGATATTCTGTTGTTTATAGATTATGGCTTGGTTGTTTGGCTTTACACTGGCTGTGTTAGAAACGAGTTCATCGAAAAAGGTTACCATCGTGGCGCTTATCTCTCTTAAGTGTTTTAAAGGTATTTCTTATTGCGATAAATAATGGAACAATAAGTATAATGACAATTGAGACAAACTCTGTCCACAACAAAAAGTAATAATACAGGGAGTAATAGAATGAATATAGTTGCTTTAGTGAAAGACATATTAATTGAAGCTCTGCAACTTTCCAGTGATAGTCATATGGATAAGGAAACCCCTTTATTGGGTTCTATTCCAGAATTTGATTCAATGGCTGTGGTAACCGTTTTAACTGCTATTGAAGAGAGTTTCGGTATTGAAGTGGATGATGACGAAATTAGTGCTGAGGTATTTGAAAGTTTTGGCACGCTTTGTAGTTTTGTTGAGCAAAAAATATAACCTTTGTGTTGTCGGTTTGGAAATTAAGGAAATGTTGTGAGTATTAACAAAGTATTATTGGTATTCGGTACCCGGCCTGAAGCAATTAAGATGGCACCTTTGGTGTTGGAATTGAAAAGTAGAAAAGGGCTCAATGTAGAAGTTTGTGTCACTGCCCAGCATCGAGAGATGCTAGATCAGGTTCTCGATTTATTTGAATTAAAGCCTGACTATGATCTTAACCTGATGCAACCAGGTCAAGACTTATACGACATTACCACTAAAGCCCTTATAGGCCTCAAAGGTGTATTGGAAACAAGCAAACCGGATCTGGTGTTAGTACATGGTGATACCACTACTACTTTTGCCTCTTCGCTGGCCGCATTTTATCAACGTATTCCAGTGGGGCATGTAGAAGCAGGCTTGCGTACTGGCAATATTTATAGTCCTTGGCCGGAAGAGATGAATCGCAAATTAACAGGCTCTCTCACCAAATTCCATTTCGCGCCGACCACAAAAGCTCAGAACAACCTTTCCCTTGAAAACGTCGATGCCGCTGATGTTTACGTCACGGGTAATACTGTCATCGATGCACTTGTTCAAGTGGAAAAGCGTATTGGGACAGATAAGGCTCTTAACAGCAAACTGTCAGCGCAATTCGATTTTCTCGATCCTAGTAAGAAACTCATTTTAGTCACGGGGCACCGACGAGAAAGCTTTGGTGATGGTTTTGAAAACATTTGTCAGGCCTTGCGGACACTTGCCCAGCAAGCGGATGTACAGGTACTTTATCCTATGCATCTTAATCCCAATGTAAGGGAGCCAGTTAATCGTATTTTGCATAATGTTGAAAATGTATTTCTTATTGAACCCCAAGAATACTTGCCTTTTGTATATTTGATGAGTCGGGCATATATCATCTTAACCGACAGTGGCGGTGTACAAGAAGAAGCCCCTTCACTGGGTAAACCCGTACTTGTTATGCGCGATACAACAGAACGACCAGAGGCAGTTGATGCAGGAACCGTTAAGTTAGTGGGCACGGATTACGATTGTATTGTTAATGAGTCTATGGCTCTGCTTACCGATAAACAGGCTTACGAAAAAATGTCCTTTGCCCACAACCCGTATGGGGATGGCAAAGCCTGCCAGCGGATCGCAGATATAATTTTGAAGAGCTAAAAAATAGATAGCCAAATAAGAATAAAACCCCAAAGGCTCGGAGGTTTTGTTATTATTGTTTTAAATATTGATAGTAGTATTTTTCCTGTGACCTCTGTGTCTCCTGTGTCTCTGTGTTAATTTTAAGTTTTTCTGTGGCATTTGTGTCATCGGTGATGAATTTAATAAGGAATTAAAATGGCGTTTAAGAAAGTTTCAGTTATTGGATTGGGTTATATAGGATTACCAACAGCCGCCGTTATCGCTTCACGTGGTATCGAAGTCATTGGCATCGATGTTTCAGAAAAAGCGGTCGAGATCATTAACCAAGGCAAAGTACATATAGTCGAACCTGATTTGGATATGGTAGTGCAAGCTGCGGTAACCATGGGTAAGTTACGTGCTTCTTTGACACCAGAACCCGCTGATGCTTTCATGATCGCTGTGCCAACGCCTTTTAAAGATGAGCATAAGCCGGATTTGAGTTTTATTCAAAAAGCGGCTGAAGCCATAGCTCCTGTTTTGGAAAAAGGCAATTTGGTGATCCTCGAATCCACCTCTCCAGTGGGCGCCACCGAGAAGCTTTCCCAATGGCTCCAAGAACTGCGCCCTGATTTACATTTTCCAGGGCAAACCAGCCAGGAACCTAATATGTATGTGGCGCATTGCCCCGAACGGGTCTTGCCAGGTAGAGTGCTTGAAGAGTTGGTGTCAAACGATAGAATTATTGGAGGCATGTCTGATAAATGTGCTGAAAAGGCCATAGAGCTTTACAAAGTATTTGTGCGCGGCGATTGTATTTCCACCAATGCACGAACAGCAGAAATGGCCAAGTTAACCGAAAACTCATTTCGCGATGTGAATATTGCCTTTGCTAACGAATTATCTATCATCTGTGACGAGCTGAAAATAAATGTCTGGGAGCTTATCGCTTTGTCCAATCGTCATCCTAGGGTTAATATACTCAGCCCTGGCCCAGGCGTGGGTGGACATTGTATTGCGGTTGACCCTTGGTTTATTGTGGACTCTGCGCCTGAGTCGGCTCGGATTATTCGTACCGCTCGAGAAATAAATGACAGTAAACCACAATATGTTGTTAATAAAGTTAAAGCGGCGGCCGACGAATTTAAACGCCCAGTGATTGCCTGTTTAGGACTCGCTTTTAAGCCTGATATTGATGATTTGCGTGAAAGCCCAGCATTGGATATAACCCATAATTTGGCATCAATGAATATAGGTGAAATATTAGCGGTAGAACCCAATATTCATCAATTGCCTGAAAAATTGGCAAAAAAAGGTGTTGAGTTAGTGAGTCTTACAGCAGCACTTGAGAGAGCCAATGTATTATTGGTTTTAGTGGATCACAAGCCGTTTAAGGCGCTTAGCATAAATGACGTAAATACCAAAGTGGTTGTAGATACACGAGGCTTATTTGCCCATCTATAGTCTGTATATAACACTAGGCAGTGAATAACTTTTATAGAGAGAATAATATGTAACCTAATGTGATGATATCCTCCCACCTTACAGCATCAATGTGCCATGATTGAGTTTGACAAAACAATCAGAATGAAAGTAGGCCATCACATCAGGTTAGGTACAATACGACATTTTCTAAATTACTTATTTATCAGCATCAGCGATAAGCCTTGTTGCTTTTGGGCAAAAAACCACTGAAGAGTCCATTGCCAGTTCTAATCAATTGGATCAGGATGGCAATCCTGATCCAGCCATAATTCAATTAAAAAACGTCATAAAGCTTGCGCCAGAAAATGTTGCACTTCGGCTGTCACTTGGCAAAGTATATTTTAAACTGGGACGTTGCACTATGCTGACAGGGAGTTGTTAAAAGCTCTGGGACGTTGCACTATGCTGATAAGGAGATGTTAAAAGCTCTGAAAAGTGGTGCTCTGATGATGGCGTTGTCCCCATGCTGCAACAGGTCTATTACTTTGCTGAACAGTTTGATACTGGCATAAATATGCTAGATAAAGCTAATTTTACTGAATCGAACGCCCAGAGTACGTTGTTGTTGTTTCAGTACCTGTCATTACATGCAGTAAAATCGAATTAAATCAAAAATGTTGAGTAATGGAGTTGAGAGCAAAAATTTGGCTGCCTTAGAGAAGACCTGAGTATCGTGATTAGCTATGAAACCATTTATCGGCACATTTGGTCTGACAAGCGATGTGGTGGTAACTTATTCCAACATTTGCGTAGAAAAAGTAAAGCTTATCCATCACGTAGTAAGGATAAACAACTTGGTAGAGGGGGTATTAAGAGCCGCATAAGTATTGATGAGCGCCCACATGTTGTTGACGATAAAAGTAGAACGGTGATTGGGAGATATTTAGTTATCGGCAAAGGGCACAATGACACAATGGCGCACCGGTCACGATTACAGAGCAGAAAAAGAGCTTTACCGTTTCGACACGTATTGATGACACAAATCAGTAAAAACAGTAAAAATAGCCACCATAGCCTTGTTAGCACCGTTTAAAGGAGCCATACTCGGTATCAAAATGGATAATGGTAAACAATTTGCGTACCATGAAAAGATGACTGAGAATTTGCAGTGTGATGTTTATTTTGCCGACCATTATTGTTCGTGGAAACGAGCATTGAATGGAAACGCCAGTGGTCTATTACGACAATGTTGGCCGAAATCAACAGACTTTAAAAAGTTATCGCAATCAGCCGTTTGGGATGTAATGGTCAATCATCAATGATAGGTTAAGAAAGAAACTAAATTATAAAACGCCAGCCAAATTAATGGCTGAACATATGGTGGCTATAGCTGCTTAGGGTTAAGCACTTCAAAGTTGGATTTGCCAAATAATACTAAGATTAGTCACGTTTATGTTTTTGGCGTTAGAGATAAGAGCAAGATGCAACAGTGATTAGTGTAAAAATAACTGACTATGTTGCGCGCTTCTGTATATGGTTCAGATTATTGTAATTATATACCTTGGATTTAAAAATGGAGAGGGCATGGAAGTCACTAAAGTTTTTCTCAAATATGTAATTATTTATACGTTTTTTTCAATGACATGTCATGCACATGATATTTCTCAGGTAGTTAGCAAAATTAAGCCCTCGATTGTTGGGATCGGTATATATGATCCAATAGGACGGCCCAGCAATCAATTAAGAGGAACCGGCTTTGCCATTGCTGATGGAACGATTATCGCCACTAATTATCATGTCGTTGATTTGGATCTTGATCCAGACAGCAAGCAACAGCTTGTTGTTTTCATCGGTTCAGGTAAAAATAATTCAGTTAGCCCTGCAGAGATTATTGCCACTGACCCGGCTCATGATCTAGCACTTTTAAAGATAAAAACGAGAGTGCCTCCCCTAGAACTAAAGATGCCCCAAAAAGTCGAGGATGGAACGGACGTAGCGTTTACAGGTTTTCCAATTGGAGCAGTGTTAGGTCTTTACCCCGCGACGCATAGAGGTGTGATTGCCGCATACACACCCGTTGCTACCCCGAGTATTAATGCGAGTAAAATCAGTATAGCGATGATGAAAAGACTTAAAGAACCTTATTTTGTCTATCAGCTTGATGCAACGGCCTTCCCAGGAAATAGTGGTAGCCCTGTTTATGAGTTGAATAATGGTAGGGTGGTTGCCATAATTAACAAGGTATTCGTGCAACAAACAAAAGAAGCGGCGATCACTAATCCTAGTGGTATTACTTATGCGATCCCTGTAAGGTATTTGGATATGCTTGCGAAAAGTAAAGGGATTAGTTTGTAAAGTGTCAAATTTTTTTACAGTTTAGATAAGTATAAAAATTAATTTCCATACAAATCAGGTGTGTATATAAAGGCTTGATTATTGCTGGATGTTGTCAAATGGTTTGAACGTTTACTTAAAATTTAGCAGAATGAATTAGCCTCATTGTTTATAAGGGATGAAATACAATGACAAAGAAATCCAATTTTGATAAAAATGCAGAGTCTGTGCAAATAGAAGACATAAATTCTATTACCCCTAAAAGACGTTTATTGGTCGGCGCAGCAGTTCAGACAGTCTTGTCTTCGAGTGATGATAAAAAAACGAGTGAAATAGAAAACACTTCGGTCGTGAAACGTCGTAGTTTTCTGAAAAAATCAGCTTCCGGAGCAGTCTTGGTCAGTCTTCCTGCCCAATCTGTTTGGGGCGCATGCTCCGTATCTGGCGCTATGTCAGGAAATCTATCACAAAATACAGGCCGCCATGATTGTCCGGTGCCTTCGTTGCCGCCGGGAAAAATTCGGGCTTGGTGGCAAAACGTGTACGAAAACATCAATAACAACAACCCAATCGACGGCTTTACAAGTATAAGTGGAGATACTCAAAGAGAATGCTACCGAGTCGAGATTCAGTATGTGATGGATAATAACAACATGGCGCTAGCGACAGAATTATTTCCTAGTCCACAAATCACCCTTTTCAGAAGTTTAGCTGATGGTACACCACTAGAGAGAAAATTGGCGGCAGTATTTTTGAATTCCTACTTTGGTTTTTACGGTGCTCAGGACGAGCGTGATTTGGTCAAAGCAAATGCACTTGTCAACGATATTTTGCTCTACGTAATTCTGCAGGAAAATCAAGGCAACCCAATTGCAACTAACCAGCTCAATACACTTCTTAGCCTCACTAATGAATCTACAACTGACTATACATCAGCAAATTGCGTCTAATAAGATATCGGTGAATGATATTGCAAACATCTAAACATGCGAACTGTTGCTAGTGTCTGAGTATTATTTTTCTAATCATTGTTTATCTACTGCCATGGCCGATGGCAGTGGAGTGGCCCTTTATAACGATATTTCTGGCAATAGCGTGTTTATCGCTACAAAATCAGATTATAGTACAGTGCAAAATATCCTTAGTTCTAAACGATTTTCTGCCACGCTTTTCAACGAACTGTTTGAAATTAAGGAACATGAGGCCAGTATTCATTTAAAATGGCTGTTGACTAACCGGTTTATCGAATGTGTTCAGGAATGATCGGTGTTTGTTAATACAGGATTGTACCAATTTTCGCTAGATTCTTGCCCAAGCCGATTGTCGCCAATAGTTTCAAATATCTACGGTGATGCTACGGATCAAGACCGGCCGGTAGATTTTACTATTTCACTGCGCAGGGATTCTTTGGTTAGACGGTTTCTCAAGCCACAAATTACTTTTTACAGCGACATTCACGCGCCGTTTAAGCCTTTGCCCTTGTCCCAAGCCTATGCGTTATTGGAATGGGGGATGAATTGGTGTATTGCCGCTCATGATTTTTCTCGATTGATAGTGCATGCTGCTGTATTGGTCAAAAATAATCAGGCCATCATTTTTCCTGCATCTCCTGGTTCAGGCAAGAGTACACTGACTGCCTATTTGAGTTTGAATGGATGGACTTTGTATTCTGATGAAATGGCAATTATCGACCTTGAAAACCAAAAGGTTTCTCCTCTTTATCGTCCAGTATGTCTAAAAAACGATTCCATTTCGATTATAAAAACACTTCATCCAGAAGCTCAAATGACCCCTGTGTGTAAAGATACTCAGAAAGGTGATGTGTCGCATTTAAAAGGCATCGATTGGCTAAGCTATACAACGCTGGAGCCAGCCGACATAGTAGGTATTGTGTTTCCTAAATATAAAAAAGAAACGGACTTAGCTATATACACTTGTAATCAGTTGCAGGCGTTTGAGGCAATGAGTACACATGCTTTTAATTACACTGTGCTTGGGCAAGACGCTTTTGGCGTGGTGGGTAAATTGACTCAAAAAGCCTCATTGTTTGAGGTCGAATACAATTCATTACCTGAATTGGCAGAATTTTTGGCGGAAGATGTTATTCGATGAAAAAATTGCCACATCATGCTATCTCCGCTGTTTTGCTTGAACCCAAAAGGGGGCTCCGATTCGATCTGGATACTTGGCAGTCTGTTATTTTGGTGCTTAGAGAGGAAAAGTTACTCGCCACACTCTACCACTTGGCACTTGAAACAGCTGTATTTGAACAATACCCTGAGTTTGCGCAAAGGCATTTATATTCAGCCAGTATCTATGCAAGGCGTCAATCTAAGCAAATATTTTACGAAGCATTATTACTGCAAGAATTGCTCGAAAAAAATGGCGTTACCCCAATCTTCTTAAAAGGGGCAAATTATACATTGCGAAGCAGCAGAAATAGCCAAGGTAGAATTTGTTCGGACATTGACGTGCTGGTCAAAGTTGAAGAATTAGACAGTTGTGAATCTTTATTGCTGTCACAAAATTGGCATTCTGAGAAACTAACCCAATACGATGAACAATATTACCGTCAATGGGCACACGAAATTCCGCCTCTGATCCATCCTTTTAGAGGTACAGTTCTTGATGTTCACCATAATCTGTATCTTCCAATAAGTGGCAGATCGCCGAAAATAGAGCTGTTTATAAATGAGCTAGAGTTTTCGGCAGACAATTTTGCGGTTTTAAAAATTCCTCAAACAGTGATGCATAGCATTATCCACCTCTTCATGAATGAAAATTTCAGCAGTGGTATGCGCGACTTATTTGATATTTATAGATTAATCGAAGAGCATAGTGACGAATCTTTTTGGAAAGATATTACTGTACTTGCTCGACAGTCACATTTTCTTGTGGAATTACAGTATTGTTTGGTAGCACTTGAAACTATATTCTCTTTTGACGCGCCTGAGTATGTGAGCATTGCTTTGCATGATAATCAGTTATCTTGGCCTCAAAAAATCTGGGCAAAACATATTTTCGTCAATGCTATTCTTCCTCAACATCCTTTGATTTCTTTGAATCGACAGCATTTTGCATCTTCCGTTGCCTATTTCCGTGGTCATTGGGTGAAAATGCCGAAGACGGTGCTAGTTAAACACTTTGTAGTGAAAATGTATCACCAATTGTTAGACCAAGTATTGGGCAAACATCAACTGGATTCTAAACAATTATAGCGAATTGCAATCTACCTAAGTTTTGACTAAGACCTTGAATATTTAACATTAATTTCGACGGTATTTTTTGAAATACTACTATTTTGTAGTGAGAAAAAGCAAGATACATGCACTTTGAGTGTGAAATCTATTACACAATAAAATTGTAGCATTCACCGATTGTGCACTAGGTCATAAAAATGGGTATGAAAGTTACCAACTTGGCTACTTAAAGTAATAATAAACTCGCAATTATTGGCTTAGGATATGTAGGATGCAAAACAGCCTTAAAATCTCTACTCATTTGTTGTTAAAACAGGCAGTATATATTAGATAGTCTAAGGGAATAATTTGTTTGCAAACTTCTTGTTTCAAACAATGGAATAGTTATACATAGGAGGGATAACCTTGATAGCAATATCTGCAGAAAATAATCTAGCCATTATTGGTTTGGGGTACGTTGGTTTGCCATTGGCAGTGTCATTTGGTAAAAAAATTCAGACCTTGGGATTTGACATTAATACTGCTCGCATTGACGAGCTCAATCAGGGACAAGATCATACCCTTGAAGTGACTCCCGAAGAATTGAAGAGTGTGGTGAATTTGACTTTCAGTTGTGATCCAGCCGATATTGCTGGCTGCAACTATATCATTGTGACCGTTCCAACACCGATAGATAAAAATAAACAGCCAGATTTAACACCGCTGCGTAAAGCCAGTGAGATGATCGGCAAGGTGATTTCACCGGGCACCACGGTTATTTATGAGTCAACAGTCTATCCAGGCGCAACGGAAGAAGTCTGTATTCCTATTATCGAGCAGGTTTCTGGTTTGGTCTTTAATCAGGATTTTTATGCGGGCTATAGCCCAGAGCGGATCAATCCAGGTGATAAAAAGCACCGTTTGGAAACGATTGTCAAAGTGACGTCTGGCTCAACACCTGAAGTGGCTGAGAAAGTTGATCAACTTTATTTGAGTATTATTACCGCAGGTACACATAAAGCCTCATCTATTAGGGTGGCAGAAGCTGCCAAAGTGATTGAAAACACCCAGCGAGACCTAAATATTGCCCTTATCAATGAATTGGCAATGATTTTTGATCGTATAGGGATAGATACCGAAGAGGTGCTTGAGGCGGCTGGCAGTAAATGGAATTTTTTACCTTTTCGCCCGGGTTTGGTTGGAGGCCATTGCATAGGGGTTGATCCCTATTACCTTACCCACAAAGCAGAAGAGCTAGGCCATCACCCTCAAGTCATCTTGGCAGGTAGACGTCTAAACGACAATATGGGCGAATATGTGGTCGGCCGTTTAGTCAAGAAGATGCTTAACGAAAAAATCATGGTCAATGGCGCTAATGTTTTGTTGTTAGGTTTTACCTTTAAAGAAAACTGCCCAGATATTCGTAATACTAAGGTGGTGGATATTGCTACCGAACTTAATAACTATCATGTGAATTTGGACATTTATGATCCCTGGGCAAATAGTCCAGAAGTAGAAGCTGAATATGGTCTTAGTTTGGTGGACGCACCCAGAACCGGAGGTTATGACGCGATAATCGCCGCTGTTGCCCATGACGAGTTTAGGGGCTGGGGCACTGAAAAATTGTGCGAATTAGGCAAAGGAAACTGTGTGATTTTTGATTTGAAATACATCTTTGACAAAAAAATTGTCGATATTCGACTTTAAGCTGGGAAACTTAAAATGAAAGTATTAGTGACAGGCGCGGCAGGGTTTATAGGATCACATGTTAGCCTTTATTTGCTAGAGCGCGGGGACGAAGTTGTTGGGCTGGATAATATTAATGATTATTACGACGTTAATCTTAAGCTATCTCGCTTAGAAAGAGTCAAGCAGCATAAGAATGCCGCTAATTTTTCTTTTATCAAAATGGATGTAGAAGATAGAGAAGGCATACCTACTCTTTTTGCCGAACATAAATTTGATAAAGTAGTGCATCTTGCAGCGCAAGCAGGTGTCAGGTATTCGATAGAAAACCCTCACGCTTATATCGATGCAAACATAATCGGATATGTGAATATTCTTGAAGGATGCCGACATAATAAGGTTCAACATTTGGTCTATGCCTCTTCAAGTTCAGTGTATGGGGCAAATGAAGATATGCCGTTTTCTGTGCACGACAATGTAGACCATCCCTTATCATTATATGCAGCAAGTAAAAAAGCCAATGAGTTAATGGCGCATACCTATAGCCATTTATATAATTTACCAACAACAGGCTTACGCTTCTTCACTGTCTATGGACCTTGGGGACGTCCCGATATGGCTTTGTTCTTGTTTACCCAAGCGATTTTGGATGAAAAGCCGATCCAAGTGTTTAATTACGGTAAACATAAACGTGATTTCACCTATATCGATGACATTGTCGAGGGCATTATTCGCACTTTGGACAACACGGCTCAAGGTAATCCAGACTGGGATGGTAAAACTCCCGATCCGGGTACGAGCAAAGCTCCGTGGCGTGTATATAACATAGGCAATCAGTCGCCTGTTGAATTGCTGGATTATATTGAAACTTTAGAAAATGCTCTGGGTAAGAAAGCTGAAAAGGAATTGCTTCCACTGCAGCCAGGAGACGTACCAGATACTTATGCTGACGTAGAAGCTCTGGTCGCAGATGTTGGTTATCGACCTGAAACTACAATACAAGATGGTATTGGAAATTTTGTTAACTGGTATAAAGAGTACTACAAGGTTTAGGCTTATTTGCTAAATATAATTCATAAAAAAGCGCTTAGATAAGCGCTTTTTTATTGATATAAACTTAAGTCTGATTGTAGTATCAAAAATTTTCACTGGCAGTTTTTAGGTTTTATTATTGTGTCGCTCTTTTTTTAAATTCTTGTCGTTTTACATGCAATAAAGGCTCAGTATAACCATTGGGCTGATTTTTACCTTTAAATATCAGTTCATGAGCGGCTTGAAAGGCAACAGATTCGGAGGTGTCAGGTGTCATGCTTGTATATTCGTCATCCCCCTCATTTTGCCCATCCACTAATTTAGCCATGGTTAACATTGAGTTCTCAACTTGCTGTTTTGTTACCACTTTATGCAGCAACCAATTAGCAATATGTTGGCTCGATATCCTTAATGTGGCTCTGTCCTCCATTAGCCCAACATTGTTGATGTCAGGCACCTTAGAACAACCCACTCCCTGATTTATCCATTTCACTACATAACCTAAAATTCCTTGTACATTATTGTCTAATTCACGTTGTATCTGCTCAGAAGTTAATTTTTCATCTTTGAGCAGCGGTATATTTAACATTTTCTCTAGTAAACTATCGTCTTGGCCCGTCATATTCATTCTGATGTCGAACACGTTTTCTTGATGATAATGCAATGCATGTAATGTGGCAGCAGTAGGCGAGGGCACCCACGCGGTGTTGGCTCCAGAGCGTACATGGGCAATTTTTGCTCGCATCATATCTGCCATGTTATCGGGGATGGGCCACATGCCTTTGCCAATTTGTGCCTTGCCAGACAACCCTGAATTTATACCGTTAACAACATTGGATTGTTCATAAGCGTTTAACCAAGGCCGTGTTTTGATGGTGGCTTTGGTAGCAAAAGCGCCTAGGTGCATAGATGTGTGTATTTCGTCCCCAGTGCGGTCTAAGAAGCCCGTGTTGATAAATACCACTCTATCCTTAGCTGCTTGTATACACGCTTTTAAATTCAGGCTGGTGCGCCTTTCTTCATCCATTAGGCCTATTTTTAGGCTGTGGCTGGGTAAACTGAGCACCGATTCCATTTTAGAAAATAACAAATCAGCAAAGGCGACTTCTTCCGGCCCATGCATTTTGGGTTTGACGATATAAATACTGCCTGCCTGGCTATTTTTGAAAATACCATTACCCAGTAAGTCATGTTTGGATATTAAACTGGTGACTAGGGCATCCATGATCCCTTCGTAAATAGGTTTATCATCAAACAAGATGGCGTTTGTTGTCATCAAGTGCCCAACATTACGAATAAACATCACGCTTCTGCCTGAAAGACTCAATGTGTCTCCTGCTGCTGATAGATATTCTCTGTCTGGATTTAAACGACGTGTTATGAGCTTGCTGTTGCTGGTTATTGTGGCCGTTAAATCGCCCTTAATAAGGCCTAACCAGTTTTTGTACACTAAGGTTTTATCTGCTGCATCTACCGCCGCAACAGAATCTTCGCAGTCCATAATAGTGGTTAATGCGGACTCTAAAAATACATCTTTGATGTGCGCGGTATCTTGCTGGCCAATCACGCTATCTTGATCAAATTGAATTTCGGCATGAATATTATTATGTTTAATGAGAATACAGCTGGGTTTTCCTATCGCGCCTTGGAAGCCGACGAACTGTTCTGGTGTTTTTAAACCGACTAATGACTCGTCTGCCAAGGTGATGAATAGTTTGCCGTTATCAATTGTGTAACCTTTGCTTTGTATATGGCTACCCGTTTTGAGTGGCGCAATCACATCTAACCACTTTCTGGCATAGTCGATGACTTTTTGCCCTCTATTGACGTCGTAACCTTTGGTTTTGCTGCTAGGGGTTTGCTCGATAATATCTGAGCCATAAAGTGCGTCATACAGACTGCCCCATCTAGCATTGGCTGCATTTAAGGCGAATCTAGCATTGTTGATGGGCACCACTAGCTGAGGGCCCGCCATGGTGGCAATTTCAGGATCAACATTTGAGGTATTGATGTGAAAGTCATCTGGCTGAGCTTGCAAGTAACCAATCTCGGTAAGAAAGGTTTTGTACTCTTGAATATTAATAGATTGTCTTGGGCTGCAATATAAATCTATTTGTTGTTGCAGGCTGACTCTTTTTTCCAAAAGATTTTGATTGATAGACAAAAGTTCAGGCAGAGTATCGGAAAACTTTGCCCAAAGATCATCAGCTGATAGCTCTGCACCGGGTAAAACATCTTGTGTGATAAACCGTTCTAGCTGTTTAGCAACTTTTAATCGGCCTTTTTGAATATATTGCACTTGTGTGGCTTGTAGGGTTTCTGGGGTGTGCGGGGGCTGCATGAGTTGTATATTTCACTTTTTGATAATTCACAATAGCCCCAGTTTACCTTGTCAATATCATACGTATTGATTTATGTAGGTTATTCTTTCCATTCACACAGAAAATTAACTTTGTGTACCACTCAGTTCTGCCCCCACCTCTGCAATCAATCTTCTAAGCCAGATATGTCCAGCGTCGTGTTGCAGCAAAGCACTCCATGCCATTTTTAATGCAATGGGAGGAATATCAAATGGAGGTGTGAGTATTTCGATTTCCGGATCGTCTTTATACATATTAGCCGCTTTACTGGGTAAAGTTGCGATCAAATTTTGTGCTTTGGCTAATTGCAAGGCAACGTGATAATGACGAGTAAAGACACATATATCCCGTTGTTTACCGATTTTTGTCAACTCAGCATCCACCCAACCCAATTTTTGTACTTCTTTGGGATCGATACCTACGCCCACCCCAAAGCCGGTTTTACTGACCCATATATGTTTGTTATCTAAATACTGCTGCAGATTAAAGTTTTGCACAATGGGATTATGGCTATTCACCACACAAGAGAACGTGTCATACCACACCACCTTTTGGTGAAACGAAAGAGGTAGTTCTTCAAACCGGTTGATTGCCATATCAACCCTACCATGCTCTACATCATGAAATGTCACATCGCTAGGAGTAATTAAATCAAGGGTAACATTAGGGGCTTGTTTCATTAGCCTGCCGATGACTTCCATTAATAAGGTCGATTCAGCGTAATCACTGGCCATTATCCTAAATGTTCGTTCACTTTTAAGTGGGCTAAAATCAGTTTCAGGTTGGATTGTTGTTTCAAGTGTAGACAGTACTTCTCGGATAATAGGCTTTAATTCTAAAGCGCGTTTGGTTGGGGTCATGCCGTCACTGGTGCGCACCAGTAGTGGGTCTTTGAATAAGTCTCTTAGCCTTCTCAGGCCATTGCTCATTGCAGGCTGAGTAATACTTAATTGGTTTGCTGCTTTAGTCACACTGCCTTCCCTGAGCAATACATCTAAATAAACCAATAAGTTTAAATCTACCTTAGCAATATTCATGGTTATTATCTCGTTGTGAAAAGTAATATCGTATTAGAATGTTATCAGGATTGGCTATCTTTTCCAGATATTAAATTTCTTAATGAAAACAGTTATTTATAGTTATTTTGAAAGGGTCTGTGAATTGATGGAGGGTAGCTGGCTATTATTGACATTGATTTGTTGAATGATGACGATAGCTTACAGTAGTTACTGCAAGCTATCGTAGGTCTTTTATAACGGCATTCATTTATAACGTCATTAAGTTATAACGTTATTCGAATAGAGCCTTATTCGGCGTCGAACTGATTCATAGTATTATCTTCACCAGAGGCTTTAAGGGCTTGTTCGCCAGAGAAGTATTCTTTATGGTCATCACCCATATTAGAGCCAGCCATCGCTTGGTGTTTAACACAAGCTAGGCCTTGTCTAATTTCTTTGCGCTGCACACCTTTAACATAGGCCAACATACCTTGGTCACCAAAATAACCTTTGGCTAAATCATCGGTAGACAATGCCGCTGTATGATAAGTTGGTAAGGTAATGAGGTGATGGAAAATACCTGCTTCTCTCGCTGCATCTTCCTGGAAGGTTCTAATTTTTTCATCCGCTTCAAGGGCCAAATCAGTGTCGTCATATTTAACTGACATCAATTCGTCTCTATTATATTGGCTTAAGTCTTTACCCGCTTGTGACCAAATATCAAATATTTGCTGACGGAAATTTAAGGTCCAATTGAAAGAGGGGGAGTTGTTGTATACCAACTTCGCGTTAGGAATTTCGCTTCTAATGGCGCGGACCATATCACCAATTTGGCCAACATGGGGTTTTTCTGTTTCAATCCACAGTAAATCCGCTCCATTTTGTAATGAGGTGATGCAGTCAAGTACAACACGATCAAAGCCGGTGTTTTCCTGGAATTTGTATAATCCATTAGGTAAGCGTACTGGTTTTACCAATTTGCCGTTTTGTTTAAGAACAGAATCACCCTCTACCAGATCATCGATTGACATGACTTCGCTGGCATCAAGAAATGCATTGTACTGTGACGCTAAATCACCTGGTTTTTGTGATACAGGTATTTTTTGAGTCAGTCCTGCTCCTAAAGAGTCGGTGCGCGCAACTATCACTCCATCATCAACGCCGAGCTCTAAAAACGCATAACGTACCGCGTTGATTTTGGCCAAGAAGTCTTCATGTGGCACAGTCACTTTACCATCCTGATGACCACATTGTTTAGCGTCAGATACTTGGTTTTCTATCTGTATACAGCAAGCGCCAGCTTCAATTAGTTTTTTAGCCAGTAAGTAGGTCGCTTCTTCATTACCGAATCCTGCATCGATGTCAGCAATAATTGGCACGACATGGGTTTCATAATTATCAATAGACTGTTGTATGTCAGCAGTTTCGTTACCACTTTGTTTGGCGTCATCTAATTGTCTAAATAAGTCACCTAATTCACGGGCATCGGCTTGGCGTAAAAAGGTATACAGTTCTTCTATTAATGATGCGACTGAGGTTTTTTCGTGCATGGATTGGTCGGGAAGGGGACCAAACTCTGAACGCAATGCCGCAACCATCCATCCGGACAAGTACAAATAACTTTTATCCGTAGTGCCTTGATGCTTTTTTACAGACAACATTTTTTGTTGTCCAATAAAACCATGCCAGCAACCCAATGATTGCGTATATTGGCTTGAGTCAGCATCATATTCTTGCATGTCTTTACGCATGATAGCTGCTGTATATTTTGCAATATCCAATCCAGTCTTAAAACGATTTTGTGCTTTCATACGAGCAGCGAAAACTGGGTTAATTGCGTTCCAAGTATCTGCTTTGGTTGATCTGAGTGCTGCAATTTGTTTAACATCATGTTGATATTGTGACATTTGAATATTCCTATAACAGTATGGTAAATAATAAAACAACCGATAACGTGTTGTGGGTTGCTGTTGTTAATCATCCTATATAGGTAAAGTGCATATCTATAATCTATATAATGTATTCTTACCATATTCTGTGTGAATGTTGATGCTAGGACGCCAACATGTATTTTAGGTTGTTGAATTTTGGAGTATTTACTATTGATGATGTTTACTGATAAAGGGTTACCCTCAATGGACGGCTACCGACTGACCGCAAAAGTGAAACAAGCCCTGTTTCTGAATGACTTTTCATCTCACTGAACACATCATTATGTGCTAGTTTTAATGATGTAATGATAGAAAAGTCGGTTGTCAGCACTTTTTTCTGAGTTCCAACCCGACTTGTTAGTCGAGGTTGTACAGCAGAGAATACGCAAGATTCTGGAATCTGACCGTTGATGTAAATAAAATATTACCCTTCATTTTTGTTCATTTATGTCATGTATACTGCATTAAAGCTGAATATCCTCTTATGACCTAGCGTATAGTTCAGTTATATTTTTTAATTACTATTCATCATTGGAGACCAAATGAAACCAATTGCCACGCTTTTACTAGCCGTATTATGTCAATCTGCATTTGCGAATACCGCCCCCCAAAATATTATCATGGTTGTAGGTGACGGTATGGGCCCATCTTTTACCACGGCATATCGTATGTACGCAGATGATCCTAGTACTGCTGAAGTTGAAGAAACAGTGTTTGATAGATTGTTAGTTGGCATGGCCAGTACGCATCCTGATATGGAAACGGGTTATATTACTGATTCAGCCGCAAGTGCCACAGCATTGTCAACGGGTGTTAAGACCTATAACGGTGCAATTGGCGTAGATGCCAACAAGCAGCCTGTTCAAACAGTATTAGAGCTGGCTAAGATGCAAGGTCGTAAAACAGGTATTGCGGTGACGTCACAAATTAATCACGCCACCCCTGCAAGCTTTGGTGCTCATAATGAGAGCCGTCAAAATTATGATCAAATAGCTGACGGTTATTTCGATGTAAAAATCAATGGTCAGTTTGTTCTTGATGTGATGTTAGGTGGTGGATGGCAGTATTTTATTCGAGATGACCGCAATTTAGTTGAACAGTTTAAAGCGGCTGGTTATGAATATGTCGATGATATAACTCAGCTGGACACTGTGAAAGCGGGCACGCCGCTGCTGGGCTTATTTGCAGATAAAGGTATGCCTTGGGCCTTAGATAGCGCTAATCATATGCGACTTCCTGCATTAACAAAGGCTGCCATCCGGCAGTTAGAGAATGACCAGGGATACTTCTTACTTATCGAAGCAAGCCAAGTCGATTGGGCAGGGCACGGTAATGATATTGGTTCTTCGATGGCTGAAATGCATGATCTTGCGGTAGCCCTTGAATGGCTGGAGCAGTATCTTGTCAAAAATCCTGACACCTTGTTAGTGGTGACTGCCGATCACAGTACAGGTGGTTTAAGTATCGGCGCCAATGGCAATTATAGTTGGAGCCCTAAGTGGCTGAAAAACCTAAAGGCTTCACCGGTTGAGATAGCCACACAGTTAATGACAATTAAAAATAGAGGAGCACTGGCAAGTGATCTAATGGGATTTGAGCTAACAACAGAAGAAGTATCCAGCTTAAATGTGATTGAGTCTGATGAACCTAGACCTTTGCATAACGCTATTTCTAAGATATTAGATAACCGTTCAAATACAGGTTGGACAACCACCGGACATACTGGGGTGGATGTACCAATATTTGCTAAGGGGGTGGGCAGTGAGCGTTTTCGAGGTCATATGGACAACACCCGTATAGCACAAACTATGTTTGAGTTATTAAGAAACAAAAAGTAAGCTTTTGCTGGGGTTTTTTAACCTTTTCTCATTTTTTTAGCTGGTACTTAGCGAGAGGTACCAGTTAATATCCGGTCAACTCAATAAACCCTGCCCCTGAATGGGAGCCTGAAATCACAGTACCTCCCTCGTAGTATGAAAATATCCCTGGATTCCACTGCTCAGTTTGCATAGGCGCAATTTGGATGTCGATTTGATGCTTGGGCAATTGAATCGACCAGTGCAAGGGTAACAAACGTTTTGCCACTTTTATGCGTTTGGTTATTTTCGCTTGAATATCTTGTTCAGATAGATGTATCACTTCTCCATTTTTTGTGATTAACGTACCTGACCAGAAGTCATGCGCTTTCTCGTGACGCATATTAAACAGCATTAACTTAGCACCGTTGTCAAAGTGAATAGAAAACCAATCCCAGCCTTGTGCAAGGGGACTGAGATATTGTGAAGTCCACTCGTGATCAAACCAAGCATTGCCTGATACTTCTACTTTTCCGGTTGGCAGTTCAATCTCCCCAGAGACTTGAATATGGGGCTGGCTATAATAGTATGAGGCTTGTTCTGAATCTCTGAGCTTACGACTAAAACCTTGCTCCCCATGTTTTACAAAAGGTTTGTCTGCTGTAAAGTCCAAGTTAACCCTAATCTGTGTATCAATCGTGAACTCAAGAGAAGAGGGGAACATCATTGATGACTTTGCAAGCCACTGCCAATCATCAATAAAGGCATTGAATGGGCTAGAGGATATACCCGCATTACCCACGCCGCCGCGAGCAAAACGTTCTTCAAACCAAGCTTCTTTACCGTCTCTTAAACCCACATGCCCCATATATTGCTGAGCATTAGCCCATGGCGTGCTTTGGGTGTCAGTGGCAAAGCGAAACAAGGTCCATTGTAATGCATAGGGCTTGTGTTGTTTGTCAGTTAGATTGGCTGTGATATACCACCATTCCACTGCAAACTCGGGGTGACTGCTATGATCTGATGGAAAAGTAATATTGTACCCCGGGACAACATTAGCAAAGACTTTGTTGGAGGCGTTCGCTTCATTACTATTTTGTGGTGTTTGTTGTTCTACCGAATAACGGCTTAATCCAGAAAACATCGGGTCTTTTTTTTGTACTTTATGGGCATCAGCACTTATAGCTGCGTTTTTACCAACACTATCATCACTATCATCACTCTCATCAGAATATTTAGAACAAGCCACAACACCTGTTGCCAATGTCAATAACAGTAGATATTTGACTAGAAACTCAAACACTTTATATCCTCAACTAATTTGCGACGACTTAATCTGTATAAAGGTAGCGCCACCACTATCACAATCAACAAAATACTCATGACCCCAGCAGATAAAAGTGTCGAGGGTGTCATCATTATGGGATAACTCCAACTAAATGCCTGTACGTTAATCAAGTTGATCAATAACCAAGTTAAACCGATGCCAAAGGGCAAGGCCACCAAAAAAGCCAGTAAACTAAGCAAGGTATATTGTATAAGTGATAAGCCAGTTATTTGATAATTACCTACCCCCATACTTCTTAATAATGCCCTTTGAGGACGATTGTCCATGTCAATCATCAGCACTGAAGTGGCCAAAGACAGCGCTGCTACTAATAAAGTGACTATGTTTAATCCATCTGTGATCACAAAGGTACGTTCAAACGTTTGCATCGACAAAGCTAATAACTCATCGGTTGGTATGGATCTGATTGGGTCAGATAGTGAGGCTGATGTCAGCTTTTCAGCAAATAGACTTTGTTGCTGCTTAGAGGCAAAGTGCAAAGCAAATAGTGTGGTATCGGCGTTATATTTGGCAAAATAGTCTATAGTCAGCAGGGCCTGAGCATTTTGATTACCGTAATCATAATAGATACCCACTATCTGCTTAGTTTTAGGCTGGCCTGACTCAACATAAAATTTCAGGTCATCTAAGAGCGTTAATCCATAACGTAAAGCCAATTGCTGATTAACCAGCACCCCTTGCCCTGCTGTAAATACTTGCCAAACATCCGCTTGCTGCTCAGCAAATACCATCGCTTCTTGGTAAATGTTACTGCTGGGATATGATCTAAGCTCTAGGTTTGTTCGACTTTGGGATTGACTCACAGTGTTGTTAAGTAAAACAGCATCAAGGCTTTTACGTTCTATTACATCAACGTCAATATTTTGAGTAGCTAACCATTGAGTAAACACTTTGGGGGATTGCGTTGAAATATATTGATCAGCCACCAAGCGCTGACTTAGCCATTGCTGTGTGGCTTGGCGAAAGCTATCTACCATTAAATTCATACCAATATTACTGGTGAGTGCAATGAAAAAAGCACAGCAGGCAATTTTACTCTTTTGGGATAAACGCACACCATCTGCAGCTAACCAGCGAAATAATACCCATCGCTGTGGTAAACATTGGAACAGTATATTTAGGCACTTTGGCACGGCATAAATAAGCAAACTGCAACCGGCAAAAATGCTCAATGCGATGGCGCTAAAACTCATCAACATATTAATAGAGTAAAAGCCTAATCCTATGGCAAAACAGCCCAGCACTATGCTGGCATGCAACCATGGTCTATGACTTGTGTTAATAGTGACGCTTAAGTTGCGTAAAGCCAACTGAGTATTCAATTGCCACATAGGTAAAATAGCGGCAGCAAATGCTCCCAACATACAGGCAGCAAAACACTGTGTCATTAATGTCACATAGGCTACCTGTGAGTAACCTACTCGTACATCAAATAGGTTTTGTAATGTGAGCGATACTAGCGGTGAGGCCAATTGAGCTAAAAATATCCCACCGAAAGCGCCAAGTGGCGCGCATAGTAAGCTGATGAAAACTAATTCGGCACCTTGTGCCCAATATATTTGTTGTCGTGATACGCCTAACTGCCGAGCGATCCGTAAATTTTGCCAGCGTTTCATTATCAATAAATGTAAGGCGTTCATAACGACAAACATACACACTACAAACATCAAACATGCCATAGCCAACAGGTTAAGGTGAAAACTGCCGGTGAGCTGCTGCGCTTGCTCGCCAGTATTGATGTTTTCAAGACGAAGGTGGTCTGGCAATGCGTCTCTTAACACATTATTGCTGACATCATTTTTTTTACCTACTACCAACAATTCGCTAATATTTTGAGTACCTAATACTTGCTGTAATTGTCCGATGTCCATGACGATTTCTCGTCCTAAACCTTCGATAGTACTCACCGCTAGTGTGGGTAATGACGTGCCGTTTTCAAGCGTTAACATTTTCCCGTTAATAAGATTTAACTCGGTTGCAAAATCGGGGTGGATCACACTAGCAAAGGGAGGTCGCCATAATTGCCCCAGTGCATCTGATACAGTCTCTGAACTATTTTTCTCAAGCTCAAATGCATCGCTGACGGGATAACTGATAATTGAAAATGTATCTATGCCTAGTAACGATATTCGTAGGGTTTGACCTGTTGTAGGATGCACAATATTCTGTGAACTCCTTAACACAGGGATAAGTTGCGAGAAGCCCAAACGACGCAGAGAAGCAAACTCCTCTTTGCTCAAGGCGTGTCCACTTCTAGCAATAATACGCTGTTCGACTTGTTGTAAAAATGGCTGACTAGCAGAAGCATAACTGTCTTTTGCGGCGCTATTGATCACCAAAACGGCACTGAGGCCAGCACAAGCGGTGACTAAAGCAATGAACACCAGTGCTAAACGTAAAGTATTGTATTGGTAGCTTGCCCAAATAAGTTTTAATAAAGGTGTCATTATAGGGTCGATGCATGGTGTGGAGACTGATTTTTGGTCTGAGTTGGAACGCCATGTAGTCGTCCTTGTTGTAACAATAATCGGGTATCTGCGAAGGCGGCTACCTTTGGGCTATGTGTCACAACCACTAACGTTAGGCCTAGTTTTTTACATAATCCAAACAATAACTCACTCACACCTTGGCTATTGTTGTCATCTAAATTTCCAGTAGGTTCATCGGCTAACACTAAGCTGGGTTGATGGGATAAGGCACGAGCAATGGCCACCCTTTGTTGCTCACCGCCTGACAAATTAACCGGTAGTTTGTCTTTGTGTGCGCTTAATCCCAGCTGTGCTAATAAATCATGGTGGTATTTGCCGATGGGTAAACCATTCAGTCTGGCTGGGAAGGTAATGTTGTCCCACACAGATAAACAGTCAATTAAATTAAATTGTTGGAAAACGATACCTAGGTGTTTTTTTCGAAACTGATCGGCTTGCCCTTCACTCATGGTATTGAGTGCCAAACCCGCCACTTTGACCTCACCCTTATCGGCGTTATCTAATGCAGCGAGAATATTGAGGAAGGTTGATTTACCTGAGCCAGAATCCCCACTAATAGCGACGGATTGTTTAGCTTCAAGATGAAAATCGAGTTTGTCTAAGATACTTTTGTTCGAATGACCATCAGTAATCTGTTTGACTAAGCCGTTAACTTCAATCATCTGTGTCTTATTGTGTTGCTATGAACGTTACTAACAATACGCTAAAACACAGTATTAGTTCTACACGTCGGCCAAAAAGTGCTCTAGATCTTCACCCGTCAATTTTTTAATCTGTGAAAAAATGTACCACAGGGCTGTTATCAGCATCAGCATGCTTGGGATCACAATCACCGGATAACTCAAGGCTGTCATTCTGCCTAACTCCTCGGTGTATTCAGAAGTACCAGGAGGGCTGACTAAAATCACTTTAGCCAAAATGTAATTGAGTGCTGCAGACAAGAAAAAAGAACCTGCAACAATATAGGAGCTAATTGCCATCTTTTTCTCAAAGAGGTCACTGGTACCTGAATTTGCTAAAGACTGATTCAGATTTTGCCAATTAATGATTTGGTCACTTAGCACAAACACCTTTAATAATGGCTTACTGGTTCTCTGAGTGAATAGCACTGCAAGGCCAATAATAGCTGGGATAGTCGCTTCTTTAATCGCAATGTATTCAGCAGGTAGTTCTAACAAACTTATACCGCCAGTTAAGAACACACTGACAATACCCAGTACTGAAAAGGGGTTTATTTTAGCGGTTTGTTTCAGATCCCAAATGCCAAAGCCAATAGGGAATATTAGTGCAGCTACAATACTCCAAGCAGGCCCCAAATATTCGTCACTGCTAAGATTGGTTAAAATCACCACTGGGATAATGATATTAAAGGCTAAATTACCTAATAGACCTGATTTTTTTTGCGGTTGAGTGTTAGACATTGATGACCTATTGATATGCATATTATTGCTTGTGGGTATTATATTCGCATTCACTGCTTAGAGCGAAGGTTTTGCCCATAATTTTGCCGCTGCTAATCCGGCAATAAAACCAAATAAGTGGGACTCCCATGAAACAAATGGGCTTGAAGGTAAAATGCCAAAAATGAGCCCACCATAAAAAAAGGCGACTAACATTGAAATAATAATCAGTTTAAATTTACCACTTAAAAAACCGGCTAAAACCAAATAACCAAAATAGCCATAAATTACCCCACTCACACCTATGTGTGTGGCAGGCCTAGCAAATAACCAAACCAATAAACCAGTCATGAGCATGATCCATATCGTTACTTGCAGATAGCGCTTTAAGCCATATTGCAGCAGTAAATAACTGAATATACACAGCGGTATGATATTCGAAAAATAATGCTGCAAACTGCCATGCACAAAAGGCCCTAAAATAATGCCTTTTAGGCCGGGTACGTAACGGGGGATCGTGCCTAATTGACTAAGCATACGCCCAGTGAATAAGTTGATTACTTCAATTGCACTAAACAACATAAAAATGGCGAATACTAAACGAATATGTTGATTATTATTCAAGGGTTTGATGGTGGAATTCATATTTAAAATAATACTATGTAGAAACCAATGGTTACAGTGTGACTGATAAAAGTCGTGATAGTCATGTTAAAAGTCATATTAAATTGTCACAAAATAATATGCGGTAAATAACGTGACCCGTCTTGGGTGATAGCCGATGAGTCCTCTCTGACTGAGATGCCTGCCGCTTTATCGTTTACTAACCATGAACCTATCAATGTATGATTATTGCCAAATTGCGGCAATGGATAGTAAGCCTGATAAATAAAACCTTCTTCACCGTATGGGCCATCAGCATGTAATACAGTTTTGCCATCTTCAATGACACTAATATTGGCACCCTCTCGGGAAAATATTGGTTTTTTGACTAGCTTAGTTTCAGTCGCTTTGCTTAACTCATCTTCAAAATAAGCGGGAAGAAGATTGGGGTGATGGGGGAATAATTTCCACAACATCGGCATTAACGCTTTATTCGATAAAATAGATTTCCAGATAGGCTCTAGCCAATTCACTTGTGCGCTTTCAATAGACTGACCAAACTCTTCCCGTTGCATAAACTCCCATGGATAGAGCTTAAACAGGGTTTGGATTTTATTGTCATGTAAATCACTAAAACTGCCACATTTAGAGAGGCCAATGTCTTCAATAAATACAAAGTCATTGCTTAAACCTGACTCTTTGGCGCAATCTTGAAGATACTGCACTGTGCCACGGTCTTCATCCGTATCTTGGCAACAGGCAAAATGCATTTGACTGATATTGTAATGTTTGGCGATGGAGGCTAAGCGATTGACCAGTTTCTCCTGTAATGAGTTAAACTGATCCGCTTGTTTAGGGATCTTACCCCCATTGACTTGTTCTTCTAACCATAACCATTGCCAAAACCCTGATTCATACAAAGATGTGGGTGTATCGGCATTATTTTCATATAGCTTGGCAGGGCCTTTACCGTGATAAGCAAAGTCTAAGCGAGAATAGAGGCTAGGATCTTGCTTTTTCCAAGAATCATTAATCTGCTGCCAAAATAATTGTGGAATTTGAAATTTTTCTAACAACTCTTGGGAGTTAACAACCTTGTCTACTACCGCCAAACACATTTGATGAATGTCTTCAGTGGGCGCTTCTAAGTCTTGTTCAATTTGTGCGAGAGAAAACTGGTAATAAGCCGACTCATCCCAATAAGCTTCACCGTGCATAGTATGAAATTTAAAGCCAAACTCTTCGGCTTTTCTTTTCCAGTTGGCACGTTCAGGGATGGCGACTCTTAACATGGTCTTAGCATACTTTTAATATTGTTCATCCAGTATCAAGCCTACACAACAGGGGTTAACCACCCCAACCACCTTTTTTAGTGCTGCTGCCCCAACTAGACTTGGCCCGCACACTGCTACCAAATCCACCACGGCTCATGGTTTTAGTGACAGTAGGTTTTGGTTTTAGTGATTTTTCACTAACACGCATGCTTCTGCGTCTATTATCGCCAAAATCATAACCATCTGCACCTACCCACCTATTCCTGTAGGATGAATTTCTAGCGTTAGAGGTAAACATGGGTTGAGAATAATAACCTCTAGGCGACATTAAATTGCTTAACATGTAGCCAGCCATAAAGGGCATAAAGAACGAACCTGATTCATTTCGAACAACATTACATCGGTTGTTACCAAATTCAGATTCACAATCCCGTTGGGAATTGTATTTAGGTCCTGTACGTTGTGCTTCTTTTAATGCATCGTCATAAGCCGTTTTACATTTCTCAGCAAACTCAGGGTTGGCATCAGTACAGTCATTAACGCTGGTAAATACTGCCGCTTCTTGTTTGTCACCACATGCTGAAAGGAAAATTGCCGCAACACCTAATGCCAAAGGTTTAACACTAAAACTTTTGCGCATGCCGGTTAGATTGATTGACTTTGAACGTTTGGTTTTATTGGATTGCATAGGGCCCTCCTAGTAACTCATACAAGCCGCGTTAAGCAGCCCAACAGAAATAGAAACCGCAGCTAAAATAGTGCCTGCGGATATTTCATTTTTATCAATTCTGTCTGCAATTTTAGGCATAAAAGTAAACCGTAATAAAGCAAAGGCGAACGATTGAGCAATAATGGCCACTACGCCCCAGACTACAAAATCAATTAAAAACTCCGAGTTGGCTACCGCACCTGCTAAGGCGATACTAAAACCTATCATTGCTCCACCAAAACCTATTGCTGCAGCTTGGTTTTTATGTACCTTCACTAATTCCCACTCATTATGAGGAGTGACAAAGGCATACACCACTTTAAACACAAACAACAACAAAATCGAAACTGCAAAATACAGTGCAAAATTGCCTAAGCCTGATATTGAATTTATTATTGCGTCCATCATTTATCCTTTATTTACTGGGTGATATGGTGTTAAGCGTACCATAAGTGTTGCTTGCAGATCTTTGTCGGTTAAAATTAGCCGTTAATCGTAATATCTGCTTGGCCAATATTAAAACCAGTACTGATGACTAAGCAACGATCAAAATTATTATTCACTAATTTTTCTTCAGCTGTGACCAATAAGGTTTCTGTTTCGTCACCTTCGAGCTGACGTTCGTACAGCATCACAAACTGATCGGTCTCACTGGTATCGCCATCTTGTTCATAGGTTTTCTCCGTCATAGCAACAGGTGGAGACTCTTCTCCTACTGCATCCCAGACTCGCTGGTATTCCTCGTCTTCAAGCTGATAAGTGGGTTGAGATACGCCTGAAGTAATCATTTGTTTCCACTGAGCTTGCGAGCCTATGGTTTTTGTTTCGTAAAAATACCATAGCTTTACATCTGTAATGTGATTTTCTGTGTCCCCACCATCTAGGATAACTTGCAAAAAGGCATCATCATCTGTGTAAAAGCGCAAAATTTTGCCACCGGTATCTAAATTCACTTCACCTACTGCTTGGATAAGGTGTTGGCTTGCCGCTTTTTCAATCATCAATTCTGGCTCAATCAAGCGCAGTTTAAGAGGATCGAGTTCAAACGAACCTCCTAAATACAGCCCCATGATTTCAGGTGCTTTAGGTTTGGTTACTACTTCTTTTTTACCAAATAATTTGCTGAACATATACGAGCCTATTTATTTTCTGCAAAGTCATTCCACTGAAATTTAATTATCCTCTCGTCAGCGATGTAGAATATTTTGTCACCGGGTGAGAGCATCAAATCTAAGTCGGGATTAACTTGAATATTTAACTTTTCATCTGCTTTGACCATGCCTATCAAAGTAGCGTGATATTTGCGTTTTAGTGTTTCAAAGATATTTTCAATTTTTAAAGGTGGGATATGAGCTGGAATACTGACCGAATATTGTGCTTGTCCGTGATTAATATCTAACAGATCGTGATGTAGCAAACTTGAGCCTGGATCAAACGCCGATTTAGCCAACATCTCTACTGCCACACTTGGCGTGCATTCAACGTTAGGACAATGTTTTTGCAATAAACCCACTAAGCTTTCATCGTTAAAGTAAGCCACCATTTGTGCGTTGGGGTTACGCTGACTGCAATATAACGCGGTGGTCATCGTCAAATCATCTTCGGGATTGTCCATTAATACCACCCGGGCTTTGGCAACGCAGGCTCTGTCCATATCTGCGTCATTACTAAAGGTAGTGACTTTGACAAACTCAATTTGTCCAGGTAAAGGATTAGTGATGTCTACTCTAACACATAGCACTATTACGGGATCGTCTTCGATAGAGGCTCGTTCTCGGATTAATAGCTCTAATAAACGTATAGTTCGGTGTCCATTCCAACCCAGTACAAGAATATGATCTTCAACATCTACACTTTTCAAACCTCTTGCTCCTTTTTGCCATTGATTCGATACCCAACTAGCAACACGTCCCAAGACAAGGGCAAAAATACTCAGACCTAATGGAATAATGTAAAAGGAGACTAAATATTTACCTGCAGTGGTGCTGGGGGATAAATCACCGTAACCTACTGTTGAGCCCGTGACGACCAACCAATAAACAAAATCTACAGATTGGGTTAATGATTCTTCTCCTGCAATATATAGCAGTAACCAACTGGTAAAACCATAAAAAATAAGCGCCAGCACAATACTGTACCAGCGCATCTCGGCAAACACTCGAACCAACATTTTACGTAATCTTGGAAACATCTGTCGCCTTATTTTACTTCAAAAGCCAATTAACTACTTGCTTAAGATACGACTAAGTTCGTCATCTGCTGATGCTGTTCCGCCTGCTATACCAGCTTCGGCTAAACGTTTACTTAAATCATCACTAGAATCTTCGGTTGCCAGTTCTTCTGCTGCTTGTAATTCAGCATTACGTAAGTTCTGCTTGTCTTGAATACGTGATAGTGATTCAGTCGCCGTTTTCATTTTGCTGTTCGCACCTAAATGCCGAGATGACACCGCAACCTGAGCTTTTTGAACTGACTCAGTAGCCTTTACCATATCAACCTGTTGCTCTAAACGTTTTAAGTTTGATTTAGCTTGCTTAATATTCACTGCTAATTGCTTTTCAGATTGCTTAAACTGGTCAAGATATTTCTGTTCAACGTCTTGCTCAGCGCGTAAATCACCCACTTTTTGTGCACAATCTAAAGCTAATTGGCGGTCTGTATCTATTGCCTTGCGCGCATGTGCTTCGTATTGCTCAACAGATGCTTGTAAACTGTCAACCTTTTGTTGAGACAATTTACACTTGGCTAATATTTGCGTTCTGGCATGATCTGATTTACGCAGCTCATCTTTGGCCTCGCGAATTTCTTGCTCTAGAATACGAATGGCCTGACTATCGGCTACAGATTGCGCTGCTTCGGTTGCTCCGCCTTTTATAGCAGTGACTAATTTTCTCCAAACTGACATATTCTTTCTCTCCTAGTATCTACAAAAAAACAAAATAAATGCTATTGCAAATGATCTTCGTAAGCATCTAAAAAGGCTTCGACATTTTGAAACAGGGTGGTCAACTCAATCATTACGCTCTCAGCTTTTGACTGTGAACTTAATGACCCAAATGCGGTATAATACTCATCACCAGCGACCTGAGATATACCTACTGTAGTTAGTGGGAATATCATGTGCGTTTTTAAAATTTCTTCATTGAGTAGGGCACAGTCTTTGACTTCGGCCTTGGAAAACAATAATGATTCAACCAATATTTGTTCACCACTAATGGCTAACCAAGCGTCTATTCCATCGCTGTTTGCTATTAACAAACAGTTTTCTTCTTTAGTGACAACCAAATCTTGGTTCTCTGCTAAAAGGGTCTCAAGTTGGTTAAGATCCCAAGTCATGGCTACTCTCCTGTAAGGCTAATGACTAAACTGTAATTCAACATGTAATCCATAGATGGTTACCCATCAGTGATATTACGAGTCACATTTTAGTCAGTTTAAAGTTATTATGTCAAATTATAATTTCAACATTTGATATTTATATGTTTTAAATGTAAATTATAATTCACGTTTGGTTATTTAGTGAAGCTTGGTATTATGTCCATAAATAAAGATGAAACAACAAACAATACTGTACCATCGCTTGCTGCCGATTGGCGACAACTGGTTCAGCGCCTAATTAAGGCTGAAATGTCAAAACGTGGAACCAAGTATCAAGATCTCAGCGACAGACTGTCTGATATAGGGATACATCAAAGCGCAGACAACCTTAGAAATAAAATTAACAAAGGTATTATGGGGGCAGATTTGTTGTTACAAATCATGTATGTCTTGAATATGCGCAAGATTGAGCGTGATGATATCATCGAAATTTTTAGCGACTTAGGCAGTCCATTAGAATAAAACGAGGGTAGGTGGCCTTTTAATAATGAACATAATCGAACTTCTCTTTGAAGTACCCGTTCCAAAGCAATAATAAACACTGAGCGTACCCCCTTAACACCAACGATGCAAACTAGCAGTTTAAGTGCCAGTTAAGAGAGTATTATAACACCAACCTACAAAATACGATTGATGCTTAGCTTGCCTTTAATCATGAAATAAAAGCTGCTCTAAAAATAGTGAACACTGTTGGCTGTGTATACTTGATAATAAGGCAAAAAAAAGCCCGGAACCATTGAGTCAATGAGCCGGACAAATAACAGCTTTGGGAAACGTCAATATTTAACTGTTATATATCCTAATTGAACAGAATTTATGTGCAATACCTATAGGTTATGCATACTTGATTGCAGGTATTAGTGAATATACGTAAAATATTAAGCAAATAATGTTGAGACCACTATGAAACTATCTGATTTTCATTTCGATTTACCTGAAAACCTTATCGCCCATTATCCTACTGAAAAACGCAGCAGTAGTCGCCTGATGCATCTTAACGGTAATAGCGGTGAGGTGCTTCACAAGCAATTTTCGCATATTGTCGAGTTGATTGACGAAGGTGATTTACTGATTTTTAATAATACCCGAGTCATTCCCGCAAGACTATTAGGTCAAAAGGAATCGGGAGGAAAAGTTGAAGTGCTGATTGAGCGGGTGTTAGACGAGCATCGAGTATTGGCGCATGTTAGAGCCAGTAAATCACCTAAAGTGGGTAGCAAACTTATGCTCGAAGGCATAGTGCAAGCTGAAATGGTCGCCAGACATGACGCCTTGTTTGAGTTAAGGTTTTTGAATGATGAGCCTGTTTTACGTTTACTTGAGCAATTTGGGCATATGCCATTACCCCCTTACATCGACCGCCCTGACGAAGACTCAGATAAAGAACGTTATCAAACTGTGTACAACAAAGTGCCTGGTGCAGTGGCTGCACCTACTGCTGGTTTACATTTTGATGAAGAAATTCTTGAGTTGCTTAAAGACAAAGGTGTGAAATCGGAATTTGTGACTTTACATGTGGGCGCAGGGACTTTTCAACCTGTAAGGGTAGATAATATCCTAGAGCACCAAATGCATTCTGAATACGCAGAAGTATCACAACAAGTAGTCGATGCTATTTTAGCCACTAAGGCTGCAGGTAAGCGTGTTATAGCAGTAGGTACTACTTCGGTGCGTTCGATAGAGTCAGCAGCACAAGCCGCACTTAAAAAAGGCACTGAACTGGCACCATTTTTTTCAGATACGGATATTTTTATCTACCCGGGCTATGAGTTTCAACTGGTAGACGCCATGTTAACTAACTTTCATTTATCCGAATCTACCTTGCTGATGTTAGTTAGCGCTTTTTGTGGCAAGCACAATATCGAAAGTGCTTATCAACAAGCCATTGAGCAAGAGTATCGATTTTTTAGCTATGGAGACGCAATGTTTTTGGAGAAAAAGTTAGCTTGAAGTTAACTTTTAGTGTGTAGTTATGCCCTAGCGGGCACCGCCGTACTGCGTTTTTCGGTTGGCATTCCTGCCAAATGACTTACTTTTTGCTGCGCAAGGTAATCGCTTTGCTCATAAGGTATGCGCTGCGCTTTCGTCATCCATGACGTTTTTGTCTCGAATCCCTTCGAATCACTCACTTTTTTGCTGCAGCCAATAAACTAAGTTGAACGACATGGATGTCGTTTGAAAATACTTCATGAACGAAAGTGTCTGCAAAACATGATTTTGAGTAAGTAAAAAGTGCCGCTGAAGGCAGTGCTCTTCATCCAACTATTACCTCAATTTAGCAGATCGTGCTGAGCCGTTCCAGACGACGCACCGCTCAATCGCCTGTCCATGGCGATTGGCCCAATTGAAATAATAGTTACCCTTAATAGCGATTATTATTGAGGAGGATTCTCAACATCAGAGTAATTACCGACACAAGGTCCAACGCTAAACTGATAGCCTAATGCAGAATCATCTTCAGTGACCAGTAAAATCAAATTTTCGTCTATGGGTAAGCTTCGTTGTAAAGAAGATTTCTTACAAGCGGATTTTGGGTACGTTTCAAAATGATAAATAAAGCCCGCAATCAGTTTGTCTAGCCATTTTATCTGGCCTTCTTCATCTACTGGTATTAAAAACGGACGGTTATTAAATGTGAAGGTAAGATCATTTGTATCATTTGTATTAATTACATCAATTACATCAATTGCATCCATTACATCAATTTGAGCTTTATCGTTGAGCTCTTCTACTTCAACGTTGTTCTCGGCGGTTGCTTTTTTAAGTATTGCAATGGGTTGTGCAAACAATTCGATTTGTTTGGCATAAGGGACTGCCATAAAAAAAATCGACATGATAACGTAAGGTATTAATACCAGTCTCAGTAACATAGTCATAAAAACAAATGTGTTGTCTTCCCAGTGTATTTTGACCTTGACGCCCAATGGGCGAAGCAATACACCGACTATTGACCATAAACCACCTGCAATTAAGGCCATCGAAAAAAATATGATGGAACTCATTAACAACCAAAATGGCAGCATGATTAAAGTAGCAAATCCTAATGTAAAAACAAAAGGCCCAGGCTCGATACCGGTAATAACATTAATTTTAAGGGCGGATATAGCCAAAGCAAAGTTAGCCGTGGCGGCATATAAAACCAGTATAAAGGCTTTACCCAGCATATGTTCCCAAATGCGGTTAAACACATGCCAAAGCTCTCTCACAAGGCCCACTCCAGCAATCGCACCTACCCAAAATAACTCATGATCTTGCTCGCCACCTTGCTCACTGGGTATCAATACTAACAAAAACGCGATTAGGTACATCCATTGTGAGAGAGTCAGTTGTGAAAACTTTTTACGTAATAAAGGGATAATATGTGTTGGCAACCGTGGCCAATCTCTTCTGAAAATCGCTTTAGGTTTAATGAATGGTGTTTCTTCAGAGCTTTCCATAAGTGGTAAATGACTTTTTGACACGCGTTTTCACCGAGTTAGAAGTTTAACTTTGTATCTCAGGCAACCAATATTAGATTTCTGTAGACTATGTCAGTGTAGATGTTATTTCACGCAAAGCACCCTCATCACTTGGTGAGACAAAAAGAATGTTCTTGTTGAGTGTTATATGTCGCCACAACAACCGTTTTATATGTCTGTAGTCAGCTTATTGCAAACAATATCATGCCTAGAAAAGTCATTACGAGTGGCGATATTGTTAAATACTATTAAGTTGGTAACCAAATAAGGTAATGTAGGGTAACAAAACCAAGCTATCACTTTGTATTTCATAAACGTCTTTGTTTAAGAGTTCTTAGTTGACCATTTTAAGGCCTTTTTAATGCAGAATACGGACAAAGATTGTACGTAATATTTATCAAGCTCAAATTTACCCAGTATAAATTTCAAACCTTTGACTGATTCGTATATAATCCCGCATCGTTTTTAAGCATGGCTTGTTAAAAAATACAGTGTATTCAGATATGTCTGTATTAATTGTAACAACCCAGTTTCGTCATCGGACTGATTTCGGTAAGCTGAGATAAATCAATGAAATTTGAATTAGATAATACAGACGGTAAAGCTCGCCGTGGCCGTTTGATTTTTGACCGCGGGGTAGTAGAAACACCGGCTTTCATGCCAGTGGGTACTTACGGTACGGTAAAAGGTATGACGCCTGAAGAGTTGGATGAGACAGGCGCACATATTTGTTTGGGCAATACTTTCCATCTAATGTTGAGGCCGGGTACAGACATCATCAAACAACACGGTGATTTACATGATTTTATGCACTGGGACAAACCTATACTGACTGACTCAGGTGGTTTTCAGGTGTTTAGCTTAGGGGACCTGCGCAAGATAACCGAAAACGGTGTTACGTTCCGTTCACCCATTAATGGTGAAAAGATCCTGCTTACGCCAGAAAAGTCTATGCAGGTGCAGCGAGATTTAGGTTCAGATATAGTAATGATATTTGACGAGTGCACGCCTTATCCAGCCACTGAAAGTGAAGCTAGGGTTTCAATGGAGTTATCGCTACGCTGGGCTAAACGCAGTAAAGACGAACATGGCGATAATCCATCTGCACTATTTGGCATCATCCAAGGTGGTATGTACGAAGGCCTGCGTGATATATCCTTGGCGGGTTTAGAGGATATTGGTTTTGATGGTTATGCCATAGGGGGATTATCGGTAGGTGAGCCAAAAGACGAAATGATCAAGGTGCTTGATCATACTACAAACCAAATTCCTGCAAATAAACCACGGTATTTGATGGGGGTAGGTAAGCCTGAAGATATCGTCGAGGCTGTTCGCCGTGGAATTGATATGTTCGATTGTGTCATGCCTACGCGTAATGCGCGTAATGGCCATATGTTTATTACCAGCGGTGTGGTTAAAATTCGTAATGCGGTACATAAAACCGATATTGGTCCATTAGATGAAAAATGTGATTGTTACACTTGTAAAAACTATTCTCGGTCATATCTACACCACTTGGACAAATGTAATGAGATACTTGGCGCACGTTTAAATACTATCCATAACTTGCGTTACTACCAACGTATAATGCAAGGCTTGCGTGATGCCATTGCCGCTAACAAACTCGATGCATTTGTTACCGAATTTTACGCACAAAAAGAGATGCCAGTGCCTCAGTTAAAAGACTAGCTGGCAATAACATAATTAAAATTTACAGAAATTAGGGGAAATTATGAGTTTATTTATATCCAATGCTTACGCACAAGATGCCGGTGGAGCTGCTGGTGGCGGTTTTGAAATGTTGATCATGCTGGGTGTGTTTGGTTTGATTTTTTACTTTATGCTTTATCGTCCACAAGCTAAACGTGTCAAAGATCACAAAAACTTAGTCACCTCCCTGAGTAAGGGTGATGAAGTACTGACCCAAGGTGGAATGGTCGGTAAAATTATAAAAGTTTCTGATGAAAAAGACTTTATCGAAATAGGTTTGAATGACACGACTAACATTGTTATTCAAAAATCTGCTGTTTCAGCGGTCTTGCCTAAAGGCACTATGAAAACCATCTAAATATAGATATCGAATAGGGGCGTTTAAGCCCCTTTTTTATTGGAAGAACGGAAGGAATTTCTTGTGTTAAATCAAACTCCGCTATGGAAGTACTTTTTGGTGATCTTTGTGGTCGGCCTATGTGCTCTGTATGCCACTCCAAATTTGTATGGCGAAGATCATGCAGTGCAAATATCTGCGGGTAAGAACGCAGTTGTCAATGCTGATGTAGTTGAAAAAGTGACTGCCGAGCTTGCGGCTGCAAATATATCTAGCAAAAGTATTGTGCTTGAAAACGAACTGATACTCGTTCGATTAAATGATCCTGACACTCAGTTAATTGCTCGTGAAAAAATCCAAAAAGCCTTAGGCGATGATTATTTTGTGGCAATGAACTTAGCGCCTGACACGCCAGCTTGGCTAGAAAGCTTGGGTGGTACGCCAATGAAACTTGGCCTAGATTTACGTGGTGGTGTGCATTTTCTAATGGAAGTGGATATGAAATCGGCCCTGTCAAAAAATTTAGAAGATATGGTGGGAGATTTTCGCACTGCGTTGCGCGAAGAAGGCATCCGTTACCGTACCGTAAAACAATTGGATGATGGTGTAGAAATTTATTTCCGTGACCAAGAAACCTTAGATTCGGCAGAGTTCTTCCTAAAAAATCGTAATCGAGATTTGGTTTTTGTTGAAAGAAGCGGCTTAGTTATTTTCGCCAGCATGTCTGAGCAAAAACTGGCTGAGTCTCGCGATTACGCGGTAAAACAAAACATCACGATTATCCGTAATCGTGTAAACCAGTTGGGTGTTGCTGAGCCTACGGTACAAAAACAAGGACCAGACCGGATAGTCGTGCAATTGCCTGGTATCCAAGACACAGCTAAAGCAAAAGAAATTCTTAATGCGACTGCGACCTTAGAATACCGTGAAGTTGATATTGAAAATGACGTGCGTGATGCAATTAATGGTCGTGTACCTGCTGGTTCTGAATTGTTACCTTATGACAAAGGTGGCCCACAATTACTCAAGAAAAAAGTCATAGTAGCCGGTAGTTCAATTATCGATGCCAATAGCGGAGTGGATCAATATGGTATGCCAAAGGTGTCAATTTCGCTTGACTCCAAAGGTGGCGCTAAGATGCTCAACTTCACTAAACGAGCTGTGGGTAAACCTATGGCGGTGGTCTTTATCGAATTTAAAGCTACGGGTGAGCGAGACGAAGACGAAAAGCTGATTTTTGAAGAGCAAAGGCGAGTCATCAGTGTGGCAACGATAAACGGTGTGTTTGGAAATCAATTTGAAACGACCGGATTAGACTCTCCACAAGAAGCTTATGATTTGGCCTTATTATTAAGAGCGGGAGCTTTGATTGCACCGATTCAAATTATTGAAGAACGCACCGTTGGACCCAGTTTAGGTCAAGAGAATATCGACTTAGGAACAAAGGCTATTATTTATGGCTTTATTGCAGTGCTCATATTTATGCTGATTTATTACAAAAAATTTGGCTTTGTTGCCAACATTGCATTAACGCTTAACTTAGTCATGATCATCGGTATTATGTCGATGGTTCCTGGCGCCACACTGTCATTGCCTGGTATGGCTGGAATAGTGTTAACCGTAGGCATGGCAGTTGATGCTAATGTACTGATATTCGAGCGAATACGGGAAGAGGTGAAAGATGGGCGAAGTCCACAGCAGGCTATTCATCATGGCTATGATAGTGCGTTTTCAACCATATTAGATGCCAATATTACGACCTTCCTTGTTGGTTTGATTTTGTTTTCTGTAGGCACAGGTCCGATTAAAGGCTTTTCCATCACCTTGATGATTGGAATAATCACTTCAATGTTTACTGCGATCATTGTGACTCGTGTCATCGTTAATGCATGGTGGGGCGGTAAACGTCTGACCAAGTTGTCAATCTAGGAGCGCCAACATGCAATTATTAAATATGAAAGAAACTATCCGCTTTATGTCTCTGAAGAAACCTGCGGCTATTTTGTCGGTGTGTTTGATTATAGGTTCGATTACATCATTGGCCATCAATCAACTGAATTGGGGATTAGATTTTACCGGTGGTACCCAAATTGAAGTGGGTTATGGACAAACCGCAGATTTATCACAAATTCGTGGACAATTAGAAGCGTCGGATTTTAAAGATGCAGTGGTACAAAATTTTGGCAGTAGCCAAGACGTACTTATTCGTTTAGCGTCACGGGACGGTGTTAAACCTTCTGAATTAGGTGATGCTGCGTTAAAGATACTCAAAGAAGCAGATAGCACAGCAGAGATGCGTGGCAGTTCTTATGTTAGCTCAAGCGTGGGTGAAGAGCTCACAGAACAAGGCGGACTGGCCATGCTGGTGGCTTTAATTTGTATTCTTATATACGTTGCATTACGTTTTGAATGGCGTTTTGCTTTAGGTTCAGTCGCAGCGTTAACGCATGATGTGTTAATAACTTTGGGGTTATTTTCAATATTAGGCTTAGAGTTTGACTTAACTGTACTGGCAGCTGTATTGGCTGTCATTGGTTATTCACTCAACGATACAATAGTTGTGTGTGATCGTATCCGTGAAAACTTTCGCAAGATACGTAAAGGAGAGTCAGAAGAAATTATCAATATTTCTCTCACTCAAACTTTAAATCGAACCATTATCACTTCTTTAACTACCATTTTAGTCTTACTTGCTTTGTTTTTTGTAGGCGGCGCGACTATCCATGGTTTTGCTACTGCTCTGTTATTCGGTGTGCTTATCGGTACCTATTCCTCTATTTATGTTTCCAGCTTAGTTGCCTTGACATTAGGCATCAGTAAGGAAGACTTGATGCCTACTGAAATTGAAAAAGAAGGCGCGGATCAAGACCCTATTGCATAAGTATTAGACTGCTATCTGATTTGAAAAACCAGCCTTTTGAGCTGGTTTTTTATTTTTAATAAACCCACCTTCTAACAGACTTTAATACCCACTCATTGCCCATTGTAGGTTATATTCGCCGATGTAAATTATTGAAACTAATAACATCAGGAAATATTATGACTGTATTGACCGGACGCAATATAACTCTCGTTCTATTGATTGGCGCTACCATAGTGCTTAATGCTTGTGGTTCAACCGACAAATCTAAATCGGTGACTATATCAACTCAGCCCGAACCCCAGGGGAAAATAGTAAAAAGCCCAATCGATAGCCGTGAATATAAATCCATTGTGCTAGATAATCAACTTGAGGTTATGTTGGTATCTGATCCTAGTATAGAAAAATCAGCAGCAGCTTTGAGTGTTGCGGTTGGGTCTTTTCAAGAGCCTAAAGAATTTGGGGGCTTAGCGCATTATCTTGAACATATGTTATTTTTGGGTACCAAAAGTTTCCCCACAGTAGGTGATTACAGTGAGTTTGTGAGCCGCAATGGCGGCAGTCAAAATGCTTACACTCAGCTCGACCACACTAATTATATGGTAGCGGTAAAAAATGATGCTTATGATGAAGCATTGTCACGATTTAGTGGCTTTTTCTACGAAGCTATATTAGAAGAAAGTTATGCTGATAAAGAGCGTAATGCGGTGCACTCGGAATGGACTATGAAAAGTCCTAACGATTGGGTTATTTTGGAACAACTGAACGGCTCAACTTTAAATCCAGAACATCCTATCTCGCAATTTAACTGGGGTAATTTAGACTCGTTAGTAGATAAAGAAAACAACAAGTTACAAGCTGCTTTAGAGGATATGTATAACACTTATTATTCTGCCAACTTGATGAAAGGCGCGATGGTCAGCAATTTGCCGATTGCAGAAATGAAAAAACTGGCTCAAGAAAACTTTGGTAAAATTCCCAATAAAAATACACCACGTCCACAAATTTCAGCTTCGGTAGCTAAATCTGAACATTTGAAAAAAGTGGTTCATTATATTCCGCAAACTGACATGAAACAGTTACGCATAAATTTTGTAATTGAAAATAATGCGCAGCAGTTTGTCGTTAAACCTAATGGTTATGTGAATTATTTACTTGCCAACGAAATGCCTGGTACCTTAGCTTCTGCGCTGCGTGATGCTGGATTAAGCGACGCGGTATATTCAAACTATGATGCGGATGAATATGGTAATGCTGGCAGTTTCACTTTATATATCGATTTAACCGAAAGTGGTGTACAAAATCGCAACAAGGTCATGGGCGCAGTACTTAAGTATTTAGCATTATTAAGAGAAGAAGGCGTTAACCCTCGATACTTCAAAGAAATCAAACAGTCACTGAGTAATAGTTTTCGTTTTAAAGAAAAAACCAACGATTATAATTATGCGATGAAAATTGCCGCAGATTTACAACATGTGCCCGCTGAATATGTATTAAGTAGTGCTTACGAATATCAACGTTTTAATCCACAAGTGATTCAAGCTGTTCTTGACCAATTGACCCTGGACAACGCGCGCATTTTTTATATAGATAAACAGCAAACTGGTGAGCAGGACATGGAGTATTTTGCGGGTCAATACAGCGTGAATGATATTAATTCTGAGTTAGAGCAAACGTGGCAACTGATGTCAGAGCAGTTCGATTTAAGCTTGCCAAGAGAAAATAGCCTGATGCCAGAAAGTTTTGATTTAGTGGCTGCAAAGTATACCGATAAACCTAAACAGTTAGTGGCAGATAAAGGTCACACAGTTCACCTAGGCCATTCAGCTTTATTTAAACAACCTAAGGGAAGGGTGACACTTGATTTGAACAGTGGGTTGACCAAATCTTCTGCGAAAAATCATGTTTTAGCTGATCTGCTAAACCGAGGATTAGGCCAAAAGTTAACTGAACTTCAATCTGAAGCAAGCGCAGCAGGAATGGGGTTAAATGCCAGCTTATCAAACGGCTTGTCACTCACCGCAACTGGATTTACTGATAAACAAGGTACGTTGTTGGCTAGCGCTTTAAAGTACATATTAGATTTTGACATTAGCGATAGTGAGTTGGCTAATCTTAAAGCGAGTTTTAAGTCAGATATTGAAAGCAGCAAACGACAAATTTTACTTAATCAGTTATTTCCTAAATTTAGTCGAGTATCGAACCTTGATGCATTTAGTGACGAAACTTTACTTACAGAAGTCGATGGGATCTTATCGACTGACCTTAATTTATTTAAAGATCAATTGTTAAAACAAGCAAACTTGAGAGTTTTTGCTTTTGGTAATTATTCAGATAAACAAGTGATAGCGTTATCTAATATGGTTTTGAACCAACTGCCTGAAGACCGCAAAGTAGCCGATGTTTATCAAACCCCATTGCTGAAAGTAGAAGCAGGCACAACCTATAATTGGCAAGAAAATGTAGAAATGACTGACATAGGTTTAATTGATGCCTATTTAGCGCCGCGAAATGATGCTGATTTAGCTGCGGCAAGGTTGTTGTCACAAATTATTCGCCCTGCTTTGTTTAAACAAATTAGAACAGAGGAACAACTTGCTTATGCGGTTGGTTTTTTTGGTCAAACATTTAGGCAACAAATGTTAGTTGCCTATTACATTCAATCACCTGCTAAGGGATTGGCTGAAGTTGATGAACGCATTGCTTTATTTCGTAAAGGTTTTACCGAGCAACTTGCAGCCATTACCGAAGAAGAGTTTGCGACTACTAAAAACAGTGTGTTAATCACCTTAACGCAACCTGCGAAAAATTTGTCAGAAGAAATGGGCGAGTTTACTGGTGATTGGCGTGAACAACTATGGAATTTTGATAGCAAGGAAAGACTGATTACAGCAATAGAAACGATCACCTTAAACGATGTGAAAGATCTTTATCAACGTATTGAAGGTGGTAAAGATTTCGGTAGAGTGATTATTCAAATGCGCGGTACGAAATTTGCGGATAAAGCCTTTATTGAACCCAAAGGCGCTATCAAGGTCACAGATATTGATGGCTTCCATAAGCAGCTAACCCAATAGTCAGTTTGTACATTTCTCCCCTAAATATTGGGGAGAAAGCTTTAATTAACAAAACAGTATCAAGGATAAAAATGGCATTGCGCAAGCACCTTTGTTTAGTGATTTGTGTATTAGCACTCAATGGTTGCAGTGTTTTAGGGTATGCCACTGATCTCGCATTGATCTCAGCCTCTGACAGAAATATGAAGCCAGGAGACCAAAGTCATAAGAATAACTATGAACTTTACTTCACTCAAGAAGGCATAAAACATGATGTAGAGGCAGTGAAAAATTTTATGGAAGGGGTATCTGATCCGCAGAATGATTTTTCGCCCTTGTACCAAGAAAAAACACAGACACAACCGCTAGCCTGCAAAAATGTAGCAGATGGCAAACAACAATGTTATTCAGCAGAATATTATGCAGATAAGTATATTAAAAATAGCGGTAGTCAAGCACAACAAACTCACTGCAAAATAGACAGTTTTCGATATTCTGTTATTATCTTATATACTTGCACACAGGATTGATTCAGTTGAACAAAAATAAGGTTATTGCATGGGTTTTTATTATGACGCTGTTGATCAGCCAGTCATATGCCTATGCGTCAGTGCCTTGTGAATCAAATGAGGATATGAATAGTCAGCAGCATGATGATATGCGCACTATGCGCACTATGCAAAACAGCATGGCTAAACATGTTATGAGCAGCGGTATGCAACACAGCATGCAGCAACAAAACATACAGCAACAAAACGTTCAGCAAAAAAATATGGCAATGGACTGTTGCGATCAGGAATGTAGTTGTCCCACAGGTGTTTTTTCATCCGCAATGCTCACTTATTTTTTTACCACCTCCGCGTTAAACCTAGTATCAAAACCTTCAAATTTCTATCTATTTTCAATACAAGAGACATTCCTAGCGTCTTTACGTAAACCACCTATTATCGGCTAACACAGGACAGATCCGTCTTTAAATAGACCGATGCTGCTACTCTTGTTGAGCTGGCGTTCTCGCCGTATTTATCATTGATTTTAATACCCTAGTATTCTATTTTTTATAAAACTAGGCAACATGGATTACCCATGCAACAAACTAATAAGTGCCATTATTCACGTTCTTCGTTACGCCTAGTTGTAGCGCTGATGAGTACTTTACCCTTTGCCGTATTTGCGAACATAACTATGCAAGACGCGATAAATATAGCGATTCAACATGACCCTTGGTTAACAGGTAATCAGCTTCAAGAACGAGCGCTAAGAGCTGCGAGTAGAGGTGCCAATAATCTACCCGATCCTAAGCTATCAATGGGACTACTTAATTTACCTTCAGATGGTTTTGCGTTTGACCAGGAGTCCATGACGCAATTTAAGGTAGGGGTTGCTCAAATCTTTCCCCGCGGCGATAGTTTAGCTATCAAACAACAGCTACTAAATTATAAGGCTGACCAACATCCGTATCAGCGAGAAGATCGCAAAGCAAAAATACAAGTGACTGTTTCACAACTATGGTTAAACGCAATTAAAGCTGACCAGACTATCCGCTTAATTGAACGTGATCGTGTGCTTTTTGAACAATTAGTGGATATCGTAAAAGCCAGTTATACCTCAGCCCAAGGAAATACCCGTCAACAAGATGTGATAAGCGCACAACTTGAGTTGGCTCGATTAGATGACAGATTAACCACCGTTAATAGTCAGCGAGATATCGCCTTAACAAATTTGTCTGAATGGCTGACACCATCGGCACAACTGGCAGTATCTGACACCTTTTCAGACACCACTTCTGTTCCAACATTCCCTGAACTGTCAGATGAAATTAAGGGGCTTTTACAAAGAGCAGACAATACGGGGTTGTTACAGTTATTAACTTATCATCCCGCCTTACTCGCTATCGAACAATCAGCTAAAGCGGAAGATACAGCGGTAAATTTGGCGAAACAAAAATATAAACCACAGTGGGGTGTGAATGCTAGTTATGCCTACCGGGAAGACGACCAGCTTGGGCAAAGCCGTGCAGACTTCTTTTCTATTGGTATTACAGTGGACGTGCCTATATTTGGTTATGCACAACAAGACAGTGAAGTGGCGGCATCTCGCCTAACGGCGCAAGCCATAGAGACCGACAAACGTTTATTACAACAACGCATGCTAGCTCAGATGTTAAACCTGTATCAGCAGGAAACCCGCTTTGGGCAGCGTGAAGCAGGATTTTTAAGTGCTATATTGCCACAAATTCAAGAGCAAGCAGATGCGTCTTTGTCAGCCTATACCACTGATGATGGGGATTTTTCAGATGTGATGCGCGCTCGAATTTCCCAGCTTAGCGCACAAATAGATTTGATCGATATTCAAATTGAAAGGTGCAAAATACGCATGCAGCTTGGGTACTTCTTGGAAGGTCACACACATTCAAATAACAAGGGAGAGTATCGATGAAAACGCTATATGCCATCATCGTTGGTGGAGTTGGCGGGGTAATATTAACCGTGACTATTTACTCACAATTTGTATCCTCAGAAATGGATATGACTAAATCAGCCTCTACAGAGCCAGATCCCCTTTACTGGGTCGCTCCTATGGATCCAAATTTTCGCCGTGATGAGCCCGGTAAATCACCTATGGGTATGGACTTAGTGCCTGTTTTTGCAGACGTCAACAACGGAAATGATCTTGGTGTTGTAAGGATTTCACCCAGTGTAGTCAATAATTTAGGAGTGAGAACGGCAAAGGTTAAGCTGGCCATACTTCAAGAGCCTATAAAGACAGTAGGTTACGTGCATTACAATGAAAATAACCTGGTGCATGTGCATCCTCGTGTTGAGGGATGGATTGAAAAACTTTATATCAAGGCGGCGGGTGAACAGGTGAGTAAGGGGGAGCCTCTTTATGCTTTGTATTCTCCTGAACTGGTGAATGCCCAGGAAGAATACTTATTAGCTAAAAAGCGTAATAACCAAGAGTTAACCTTAGCGGCAGAAAGTCGCTTGTTAGCATTGCAAATGCCTGCACAAAGCATGAGAGAGCTTAAAACGAGTCAAGTGGTTCAACAAACTATTGTGTTTAACGCCCCTCAATCTGGGGTAATAGACAACCTAGCCATCAGGGAAGGGTTTTTCGTAAAACCTGGCACCACTATAATGTCTATCGGTGCGTTAGATGATGTGTGGGTAAAAGCCGAGGTTTTTGAACGCCAAGCCGCACAGGTCAAAATAGGTCAGTTGGTCACAATGACGCTTGGTTTTGTGCCGGGGAAAACATGGCAAGGGCAAGTTGATTATGTTTATCCCACAGTCGATGTCAAAACCCGCACACTGAGAGTCAGATTACGTTTTGACAATGTTGATATGTTGCTCAAGCCCAACATGTTTGCTCAGGTCATCATTCATAACGACTCACAAGAGCCAACCTTGTTGGTTCCTAAAGACGCGGTTATTCGCACAGGTACCCAAGATAGAGTGGTGTTAGTTGTGGGCAGAGGTCAATACAAATCTGTAGAGGTAAATTTAGGACAAGTCACCAATGCATTTGCGCAAATATTAGGTGGAGTAGAGGTGGGTGAGCAGGTAGTGGTCTCCGCTCAATTTTTATTAGACTCCGAGAGCAGTATCCATTCTGACTTTATGCGTATGTCTCTTTCGCCAGAAAATGATGCTCAAAAGAACAGAGCAGATGATGTTCAAGTGATCACAGAAGATGAAAAAGTAGACTCAGCTAATGTGGAAGGCGTCATTAACCACATTAATCTTCAGACTCGCGTGGCTAATATTAGTCGTGGGCCTATCGAAAAGTGGGGGCGTGGCCCAGCAACCTTAGATTTTGTTTTTACTGATAGGTTGTTCCTCAACAAATTACAGCAAGGAGATAAAATACACTTCACTTTTGACATCCAAAATGGTGATTTCTTAATTACCGATTATGCGCTCACTATGCAGGGAAATGAGCAGGTGCATGATCATGATTGAGCGCGTTATCCATTGGTCAATTACCAATCGCTTTTTTGTATTGCTGGCAACTTTTGTGATTATTGGCCTAGGGCTGTTTGCATTACGCAATACACCTGTTGATGCCTTACCTGATTTGTCTGATGTGCAAGTTATTATTAAGACCAGTTATCCAGGGCAATCCCCACAAGTTGTCGAAGACCAAGTGACGTACCCTTTGACCACCGCCATGTTGTCTGTACCGGGGGCCAAAACCGTCCGCGGTTTTTCATTTTTTGGTGATTCTTTTGTGTACATTATATTTGATGATAAAACTGACCTGTACTGGGCGCGTAGCAGAGTGATGGAATATTTGTCACAAGTAGCTGGACGCCTACCAAAGGCAGCAAAACCACAATTAGGCCCAGATGCGACTGGTGTGGGCTGGATTTATTTATATGCGCTGATAGACCGAACGGGCAAACATGATCTATCTCAGTTACGTTCTATTCAAGATTGGTTTCTCAAGTTTGAGTTGCAAACTGTGTCTGGTGTATCTGAAGTGGCATCGATTGGGGGGATGATCAAACAGTATCAAATTATAGTCGACCCAGACAAGTTACGTGCATATGATATTCCTCTAAGTCTTATTCAAATAGCGATTAAACAAGGCAATCAGGAAGTCGGTGCCTCTGTGATCGAAATGGCTGAAGCTGAATATATGGTCAGTGCCTCTGGCTATATTCAATCTATTCAAGATTTGTCCCTTATTCCGTTGGGTATCAATAATAAAGGTACCCCTTTGTTACTAAGAGACGTGGCTGATATTCGTCTTGGCCCACAAATGCGCAGAGGCATAGCAGAGCTTAATGGCGAGGGCGAAGTAGCTGGCGGGGTGGTGGTGATGCGCTTTGGGGAAAATGCGCAACAAACCATTTCCGGTGTGAAACAAAAGTTAGCTGCGTTAAAAGCTAGTTTACCTGAGGGCGTTGAAATAGTGACGGTCTATGACCGTTCAGATTTAATTACGCGGGCTGTGGATAATCTATGGTCGAAATTAGGCGAAGAATTACTTATTGTTGCTTTGGTGTGTGCCGCGTTTTTATTTCATATTCGTTCATCTATTGTGGCTGTTATCAGTTTACCTATAGGTATTTTGGTGTCATTTATCATCATGTATTGGCAGGGTATTAATGCCAATATTATGTCTTTAGGGGGCATTGCCATAGCGATAGGTGCCATGACTGATGGCGCAATAGTGATGATTGAAAACATGCATAAACACATAGAAAAAACACCACTAACTGATGAAAACCGTTGGCAAATAGTAGCAAAGTCGGCTTCAGAAGTTGGGCCAGCTCTGTTTTTTAGTTTATTGATTATCACTGTGAGCTTTCTTCCCGTGTTTATTTTAGAGGCACAAGAAGGCAGAATGTTTGCTCCACTTGCCTATACCAAAACTTATGCAATGGCAGCCTCAGCAGGCTTGGCCATTACCTTAGTGCCTGTGCTGATGGGGTATTTCATTCGGGGTAAAATTGTGAGTGAAAAGAAGAACCCATTAAGCAGACTTTTAGTGGCCATTTATTTACCTGTTTTACGTGTAGTGTTACATCATCCCAAGATTACTGTGTTGGCCACTTTGTTCATTGCTGTGGTAGGTTTTTATCCCATTAACAAACTCGGAAGTGAATTTATCCCTCCTCTGGATGAAGGTGATTTAATGTATATGCCTACTACTTATGCGGGTTTATCAATAGGTAAGGCTCGAGAGCTTTTGCAACAAACCGACAAGTTGATCGCTACCGTTCCAGAAGTGAAAAGTGTATTTGGTAAAATAGGCCGCGCCGAGACTGCCACCGATCCTGCGCCACTGACTATGATTGAGACCTTTATTCAGCTTAAGCCACAAGACGAATGGCGAGTTGGTATGACCACCGAAAAGTTGCGTACAGAGCTTGATAAACTGGTGCAGATACCTGGCTTGACTAATGCGTGGGTGATGCCGATAAAAACCCGTATCGATATGCTCGCTACAGGTATTAAAACACCCGTTGGTATTAAGGTGGCAGGCAGTGACTTGGTTGTTATTCAACGTATCGGTCAAGATATAGAGGAAATTCTTTCACAGATGCCGGGTACCGCTTCGGTGTATTCAGAAAGAGTCGCCGGTGGTCGTTATATAAAAGTTGATATCAAGCGTGAATTGGCTTCTCGTTACGGTTTAAATATTTCAGATGTGCAACAAGTGGTATCGACCGCTATTGGTGGCATGAATGTGTCCGATTCGGTTGAAGGTTTGGAACGTTACCCTATTAATTTACGTTACCCACAAAGTTATCGAGACTCACCAGAGCAACTTGCTTTGTTACCTATAGTGACGCCAAGTGGACAGCGTATTGCTTTGGCTGACGTAGCAAAAATTTATGTTGAAGACGGGCCCGCGGGGATAAAAAGTGAGAATGCGCGAATAAACGGCTGGACTTACATTGATATTAAAGACATTGATGTTGGCAGCTACGTCCAAAATGCAAAGGCGTTATTGTCTTCAGAGTTAGTCTTGCCCACGGGTTACAGCCTAACTTGGGCAGGGCAATATGAATATATGCAGCGGGCGAAAGAGAAACTTGCCTATGTATTACCTTTAACGCTTGCGATTATAGTTATTTTGCTGTTTCTGAACTTTCGCAACTTTGTCGAGGTCGCCATTATAATAGGCACTTTACCTTTGGCTTTAATCGGTGGAGTTTGGTTGTTATATTTGGAAGGTTTTAATCTGTCTGTGGCATCTGGTGTAGGTTTTATCGCACTGGCTGGTGTGGCAGCAGAGATAGGCGTGATTATGTTGGTTTATCTTAATCAGTCGTACCAAGAATTGATACAAACCCATCAAAATAACAATACTGAGCCTAGTTTAGACGATTTGGTTGAAACGGTGATAAAAGGAGCTGGGCTTAGGGTAAGGCCTGTGATGATGACCGTTGCCACCATTATGTTGGGCTTATTACCCGTCTTGTATGGCTCCGGTACAGGTTCAGAAGTGATGAGTCGGATTGCTGCGCCTATGGTAGGAGGCATGGCGAGTGCTCTAGTGCTGTCGTTAATTATTGTGCCTGTGGTGTATTTATTATGGCGTAAACAAGCGATTAAGCGTTAAACAAAACGTGCTCACACTTTAGACTCAGGACAACGCTAATGTGTGAGTAGTCATTGATCAATATAAAAACATTTATTGATATTGTGATGTTCGTTATACAGGTTTACTTTTAACTCCCATTAATCCTTCATCCGTTCAGCCAGTTACTTCATCAATCATTTTTTATTCTATGCGCTGTTTTTTCCAGCTGATGGGTATCTTCTTAGTGCCATTAAGTTGAGGGTTTGCGCAATACACCACCTAAAAGGTATTAGCGTACTAAGCTTGGAGTCTTGGCGCTACGTGATGAGATTGAGGAGATAACATCTCTTTAAGGTTTATCATTAATGGATAAATCTAAAGAGAGAATTTACCTACACAACATGAGCTTGTATGAAGGCGTAAAGCTAATTTTCGAAGATAACAAGACGGGATGAGAAATATGACTCTAAAAGTGAGACATAAAAAAAGCGAGCCAATGCTCGCCTTAAAAATTCGTGATATTTTACTTTAAATATTTCACTAAACTTTGCACAATTTTTGGGCTGCCAGCAACAATGTTGCCTTTATGCATAGGGTCATTACCCCCAGAAAAATCTGTCACCAATCCCCCTGATTCACGCACCATTAATTCACCGGCTGCAATATCCCAGGGTTTGAGACCACTTTCCCAATAACCGTCATAACGGCCGGCTGCAACGTAAGCTAAATCTAATGCTGCAGAACCACTGCGACGTATGTCACCTGCCTGCATAAATATTTTATTAAACCCTGCTAAATACTGGGGTAAGCTGGTTTTATTTCTAAAAGGAAAAGAGGTGGCGAGGATCGTTTGGCTTAATTCTTTGGCCTTACTAGCACGAATACGAAAACCATTAAGCTGTGCACCTGCGCCTTTGCTTGCTGTGAACAATTCGCCACGTATAGGATCAAATATTACACTTTGGTCCAAGCGACCTTTGTGCATGAGGGCGATAGATACCGCAAAGTGAGGGATGCCTTTGATAAAATTTGTGGTGCCATCTAAGGGGTCGATCACCCATTTGAAATCGTTATCACCTTCCACTACGCCACCTTCTTCACCTACAAAACTGTGTTCAGGGTAGGATAGTTTGATTTTGTGGATGATGGCCTGTTCGGCTTCTTTATCGATGCGAGTGACGTAATCGTTGTCGCCTTTTGCTTCAGTTTGCAAGTCGGTCTGATTATCAAACCCATTAGCAATGATATTACCCGCAGCACGCGCAGCACGGATCGCTATATTCAGCATAGGATGCATAGTTAACCACCAATTTTAAAAGAACATTAAACAAAGAAAACTAAAGATTGTTTAGCAAATAATTCATTGAGTTTGCTGAACAAAAAATCGCCGCGCAGTATATCAAAGCACGTAAATTTAGCAAACAGAATATTTTTTGGGTGGTTTGTCTTACTACCTAATCTTCTACATATTTATGCTAAAACGTCATTTTGTGGTGGTATGGGTATATGCTATTATTCGCGCCCTAAAATTGACCAGCTAAAAAAAAGATACCACACATCATGTTAGAAAATATTCGCATAGTGCTAGTTAATACCTCCCATACAGGCAATATAGGTTCGGCTGCAAGGGCAATGAAAACCATGGGGTTAAGTCAATTGGTGTTGGTTGATCCTATTACTGCACCAGATGGCAAATCCAGTGCTTTGGCAGCAGGCGCAGGTGATGTGTTAGCGAATGCAAAAATAGTAGACACTCTGGCCGAAGCAGTGGCCGATTGTGGTTTAGTGATTGGCACCAGCGCTCGTTCTCGTACTTTATCTTGGCCGATGTTAGAGCCAAGAGGATGTGGTGAGAAAATGATAAATGAAGTGTCTAAGTATCCTGTCGCTTTGGTGTTTGGTCGTGAAAACAATGGATTAAGTAATGATGAATTACAACAATGTCATTTTCATGTATGTATTCCAGCAAACCCTGAATATAGCTCTTTAAACATAGCCGCGGCAGTTCAAACTTTGTGTTACGAAGTGCGAATGGCCTACTTAAATTTATCTCGTGGTCAATACCCAGAAAATCATCCTGAAGATTCAGAATATCCTTTGGCAGAGGATCTTGAAGGTTTTTATAGTCATTTGGAACAAACCCTTATCAAAACGAATTTCATCATTGCCAAACATCCCGGTATGGTAATGGCCAAGTTACGTCGATTATATAATCGTGCTCGACCTGAGACTCAAGAACTTAATATATTGCGCGGTATTTTGGCATCGGTTGATAAAACCAATAAAAATAGAGAGTAATAGATAAGTGATTTCAGTTTAGGTTAAGAAATTTCGAGACATTTGAAATTAACTTGAATCTTTAAGTCGATATTAGTGCTAAGGATATTGATAAGATTATTTATGGGTAAGTGCAGCTATGTAAGTGTCTGTCGAGGCGCGAGAGATATTGTTTAGTCATACTAAATCCATGGTAAGTAATGAAAAGTGGTGCGCAAACAGCTGTGCTTACAGACGTTACTTATCACAAACTGAGGTTGCTAATGTTTAGTAGAATGAAAGAAGATGTGCAAAGTGTGTTTCATCGTGATCCAGCCGCACGTAATACCTTTGAGGTGCTCACTAATTATCCTGGTCTACATGCTATTTGGTTTCACCGTCTGAGTCATAAATTATGGAAAGCAAACTGGAAATGGTTGGCTCGTTCTATTTCCACTTTTTCTCGTTGGCTTACGGGTATTGAAATTCACCCAGGTGCAAAACTCGGGCGACGTTTTTTTATAGATCATGGTATGGGTGTGGTCATTGGAGAAACTGCTGAGATTGGTAATGATGTGACCTTGTATCATGGTGTCACACTGGGTGGAACAAGTTGGAACGCTGGAAAACGACACCCTACCTTAGAAGACAACGTAGTAGTGGGTGCTGGCGCCAAAGTACTAGGGCCGATCACTGTGCATACAGGTGCCAAGGTAGGATCTAACTCAGTTGTGGTGCGTGATGTACCAGAAAACGCCACTGTTATTGGTATTCCTGGACGTGTAGTGGTGGAGCATCATAAGCCAGAAGCACCGACAAATGGGGAGCGTGAAAAAATAGCCAAAAAGTATGGTTTTGATGCTTATGCGGTAGCAACAGATAATCCTGACCCTATCGCTCATGCTATCGGTGTGATGGTAGATCATGTTCACCTTGTTGATAAAAAAGTTGAGGAGATGTGTCAAGCAATCAATAAGATGGGGGGGGATGTCTGTGGTGAATCGTTACCCACTTTAGACTTGGAAGACTTTTCTGATAACGAACATGGAGAAGATATCAAAAAGGTCAGTGACGCCTTCGACCCATACATATAATACTTGACTAAATTACTAGGTTAAATACTTGACTAAAACAGTCAAGTATGTGAGAATTTGTAACAAGTTTGGTATTGGATTTACTACTATGAAGTTGACTTCAAAAGGTCGTTACGCAGTGACAGCTATGTTAGATGTGTCTTTACACTCTAAACGTGGCCCTGTGTCTTTAGCCGATATATCCGAGCGCCAAGAAATTTCTTTGTCTTATCTTGAACAACTTTTCTCTCGTTTACGTAGAGAGAAGTTAGTAGACAGTGTACGTGGTCCTGGTGGCGGTTATAAACTAGGGCGTCCAGCTAGTGAAATATCTATCGGTGAAGTTATCCGAGCGGTAAATGAGTCGGTTGATGCTACTAAGTGTCAAGGTCAAGGCGGTTGCCAAGGCGGAGAACGATGCCTAACCCATAATCTGTGGGAAGGCTTAAGTGACAGAATTAGTGTGTTTTTAGACGGTATTACTTTGGGTGAGCTCATGCAACAGCAAGATGTGAAGCAAGTAGCCGAAAGACAAGACAAACATAAACATCATAATCAAATAGCGGCAAACGAAATTTCTATTAGTTTGCAGCTTTAAGCGGAGTAAAAAATGAGCGAATTAAAGCTTCCTATCTATCTGGATTATTCTTCAACGACCCCAGTAGATCCCCGTGTTGCAGCCAAGATGGCAGACTGTTTAACGACAGATGGCGTATTCGGTAACCCCGCATCTCGTTCACATAAATTTGGTTGGGTAGCAGAAGAAGCAGTCGATGTTTCTCGTAACCAAATAGCTGATTTGGTCAATGCTGACCCAAGAGAAATTGTGTTTACCTCAGGTGCGACTGAATCCAATAATCTAGCCATTAAGGGCGCTGCTAATTTTTACGGAAAAAAAGGTAAACACCTTATTACCCTAAAAACTGAGCATAAAGCGGTACTAGATACTATGCGTCAGTTAGAGCGGGAAGGTTATGAAGTGACTTACCTTGACCCTGAGCCTAATGGTTTAATTATTTTAGATAAGCTGATTGCAGCTATCCGCCCTGATACTATTTTGATTAGCATTATGCATGTCAACAATGAGATTGGGGTTATTCAAGATATTGCGGCCATTGGTGAGATGTGCCGTGAACGCAAAATTTTGTTCCATGTGGATGCAGCACAAAGCACAGGTAAAGTGCCGATCGATTTACAAACGACTAAGGTAGATTTGATGTCGTTTTCTGCACATAAAACGTATGGCCCTAAAGGTATAGGCGCTTTGTTTGTTCGTCGTAAACCACGTATTCGCTTAGAGGCGCAAATGCACGGTGGCGGTCATGAGCGCGGCATGCGATCTGGCACTATGGCGACGCACCAAATTGTGGGTATGGGCGAAGCCTTCCGCATTGCCAAGCTGGAAATGGCCGCTGAAAACGAACGTTTGATGATGTTACGTAACAAATTATGGAATGGCATTAAAGATATGGAAGCTGTTTACTTAAACGGTGATATGGAAAGTCGTATTGCAGGTAACCTTAACGTTAGTTTTGCTTATGTTGAAGGTGAATCATTGATTATGGCCCTCAAAGATATGGCCGTATCTTCTGGTTCAGCTTGTACATCTGCAAGCCTTGAGCCTTCATATGTACTTCGAGCATTGGGCTTGAACGACGAGTTAGCACATAGCTCGATCCGTTTTACCACAGGACGATTTACAACAGAAGCTGAAATTGATTATGTGATAGGGGTAATACGTAACGCGATAGACAAGTTACGTGACATGTCGCCACTTTGGGATATGTATAAAGAAGGCATTGATTTGAGTACGGTAGAGTGGGCTCATCACTAGAGGGCTCACATTGGGTTGTTAAGCAATAGTAGTCTAAGACCAAAAGTAGTTTGAATTAATAGATTAGCGAAATTAATATTGATGTGATGCAGGAGTGAATACTTCGTCACATAAACAAAAGGTAAAATATCATGGCTTATAGCGAAAAAGTAATTGACCACTACGAAAATCCACGCAACGTCGGTGGTTTTGATAAAAATGATCCATCGATTGCAACGGGTATGGTTGGCGCACCTGCTTGCGGTGATGTGATGAAGTTGCAACTTAAGATTGATGAAAATGGCATTATTGAAGACGCTAAGTTCAAAACTTATGGCTGTGGTTCGGCCATCGCTTCAAGTTCATTGGTAACTGAATGGGTAAAAGGTAAGTCTATTGACGAAGCTTCTACTATCAGCAACATGGATATTGCTGAAGAATTGGCTCTACCACCTGTAAAAATTCATTGCTCTATATTAGCTGAAGATGCCATAAAAGCAGCAGTTGCAGATTATAAAAGTCGCCAAGTCTAAATTAAGTTAAATTAAGTAGGAGTAGCCAGTGGCCATTACTGTATCCGATACCGCAGCATTACGTGCTAAAACTTTTCTCGAAAATAGGGGATCTGGTTTAGGGCTGCGTCTTGGTGTCAAAACCACTGGCTGTTCTGGATTAGCTTATGTACTCGAGTTTGTTGATGGTGTTAATCCTGACGATAAATTATTCGAAGACAACGGTGTTAAAATTATTATTGATGGTAAAAGTTTGGCTTATCTTGATGGTACCCATCTCGATTTTGCCAAAGAAGGCTTAAACGAAGGTTTTCAATTCACTAATCCCAATGCAAGTGGTGAGTGTGGTTGTGGCGAAAGCTTTAATGTTTAATGCTATCTTTGCTAAACTCTGCCGCACGTAAAACACATCAACCAATAGTCATCAGATGAATTATTTTGAACTCTTCAATATCCCCGTGTCTTTCGATGTGGACTTGTCTTTGCTGCCAAAAACGTATCAGCAATTACAGCGCTTAACCCACCCAGATAAATTTGCTAGCGGTAGCGAGCAAGAAAAGTTACTGGCCGTTCAAAAAAATTCGCAAGTAAATGATGCATACTCTGTACTTAAATCACCCTTATCTAGAGCAGAATATTTATTGAGTTTGCGCGGTATTGATTTAAAACATGAACAACAAACCATAAAAGACAGCACTTTTTTGATGCAACAAATGGAATGGCGTGAGGAGTTAGCTGACATAGCACAGCGATCAGATCCTTTGGGGGCATTGTCTTTACTGGAAGATGAGATTAATCAATCGATTAAAAGTGATTTAACTAAGTTAAGATGTTTCCTTAAAAGTACTCACGAAATGGCTGAACAAAATGCGGCCAATATTATTCGGCAACTTAAATTTTCATATAAAATGTTATCTGAAATTTCGCTAAAAGAAGATGTGTTAAGTGATTTTTAACTTGACTCATTGCAACCTAAAAGAAACGAATTAGACCATGGCATTTTTACAAATATCCGAACCCGGTCAAAGCGCCGCCCCTCATCAACGTAAATTAGCAGTTGGTATCGATCTAGGTACCACCAACTCATTAGTGGCATCTGTACGAAGTGGTGAAGCACTCACGTTACCTGATACGAAAGGAAGACATTTATTACCCTCTATCGTCAGATATTTAACTGACTCAGAAGTGATTGGTCAAGAAGCCAAACAACAGGCAAGTATCGATCCGACTAACACTATTGTGTCAGTGAAACGTTTTTTAGGGCGCTCAGTAAAAGACATTCAAACGGCTTACCCAAATTTACCTTACCAATTTACAGATCCTTTATCGCCAGTGATGAGTGTTGCTTCGGGCGATGTAAATCCTGTACAGGTATCAGCAAAAATATTAAACGAGCTTAAAAAGCGTGCAGAAAAAACCTTGGGGGGTGAATTACAAGGTGCAGTCGTCACAGTGCCTGCTTATTTTGATGATGCTCAGCGCCAAGGCACTAAAGATGCTGCGGCACTTGCCGGTTTGAAGGTCTTACGGTTACTCAACGAACCTACAGCTGCAGCTGTCGCTTATGGTTTGGACTCTCGCCAAGAAGGCATTATCGCTGTTTATGATTTGGGTGGTGGCACCTTTGATATTTCTATTTTGCATTTAAGCAAAGGAGTATTTGAAGTCCTTTCTACAGGTGGAGACTCTGCACTGGGTGGAGATGATTTTGATGCCTTGTTGGTGGAATTTATTCGTCAGCAAAGTCAGTTAACGGGTGAGTTATCTAAAAGTTTACATCGTACATTGCTGGACAAAGCCAAAGAGGCCAAAGAAATATTAAGTCATGAATCTGTGTTTACTGTGCAGTTTGAAGATGACGCTGGCAAACACCATTCTGTGATGATCAGTATCGACAAATTTGAAAAACTGATTGCCCCTTTGGTTAAGAATACTTTGCGAGCTTGTCGCAGAGCCCTAAAAGACGCTGAGCTAGCAAAAAAGCAAGTGATTGAAGTGGTGATGGTAGGTGGTTCGACTCGGGTGCCCTCAGTGTGTAAAGAAGTAGGCGATTTTTTTGAGCGTACCCCACTTACTTCCATTGACCCTGATAAAGTGGTCGCAATTGGGGCGGCTATTCAAGCTGATATTTTGGTGGGCAATAAACCTGACAGTGACATGTTATTGCTAGATGTTTTACCCTTATCTCTGGGTATAGAAACCATGGGCGGTTTGACTGAAAAAGTGATCCATCGCAACACCACTATCCCCGTTGCCAAAGCGCAAGAATTTACCACCTTCAAGGACGGACAAACCGCCATGATGGTACATGTGGTTCAGGGTGAACGTGAATTGGTACAGGATTGTCGCTCCCTTGCGAAATTCACATTACGAGGCATTCCACCCATGGCTGCAGGAGCGGCTCATATACGGGTAACATTTCAAGTAGATGCCGACGGATTGTTAAATGTTAGTGCGATGGAAAAGTCCACAGGTGTACATGCCGAGATCCAAGTTAAGCCTTCATATGGATTAGAAGATAATGAAATTGCCACTATGCTAAAAGCATCAATGGATAACGCTCAAGAAGATATGCAAGTTCGCATGCTTAAAGAACAACAAGTTGAAGCCGCAAGAGTGCAGGAAAACTTGCAAGGTGCATTAGATGCCGACGGCCTAGCCTTGCTTGACGCATCAGAAATACAGGTCATTGCAGCAGGGATCGAAAGACTCAATGAGTTGGCAAAAGGCACAGACAAAGACGTCATTAAGGCGGCCATCGAACAATTAGATAAGTTGAGCGAAACCTTTGCGCAAAAACGCATGGATCAATCGATTAAAAGTGCCTTCTCTGGGCAGTCAGTTGACCGAATTTAAAATAAATTGAATATTAGGAATCTAAATATGCCACAAGTAATTTTTTTACCTCACGATGAGTTGTGCCCAGATGGCGCCGTCTTAGAAGGTGAAAAAGGCACCTCAGTATTAAACCTTGCTTTAAAAAACGGCATTGGCATTGAACACGCCTGCGAAAAAGTATGCGCTTGCACCACTTGTCATATCATTGTTCGTGAAGGCTTTAACTCATTAAATGAGGGGGATGAGTTAGAAGAAGATATGTTGGATAAAGCATGGGGGTTAGAGCCTGATTCTAGACTCGGTTGCCAAGCTATTATACAAGACGAAGATTTAGTGGTAGAAATCCCTAAATACACAGTCAATATGGTGAGTGAAGGACATTAGCCTAGAGCCTCTAAGCTTTATTTTTGTGAAGAGAGCCAGCTATGTGCTGGTTTTTTATTGCCTTCAAGTTAACAGTTTCGGATAATGACTCTAAAAACAACTGTTCATACGTACAGTTATTATGTTAACTTATTCAACTAATTTAAAAAAGAGAGTAATTTATGGCCGTAATCACACGTTATGTAGTTGAACACAAAGGGGTGGAGAAGTTTGTGACCGCAGATAAAAAAGAAGCCGACCAGTACGATAAAATGCTCGATGTAGCGGATAACCTAAGTGAGTATATCGAAGGCAAAGGTATTAAGATTGATGTATCTGTGTTGGAAGAGCTGTCTATTATGTTGTCTAAAAATAAAGACTCTTTGGGCAAGTTGTTAAAAGGCACTACAGCTGATGTGTTATTGACTGAAGAAAAAGCAGAAGTGGTCAAGATTGATAAGAAGAAGGCTTAAGTTGGTTCATGCCTTTGTAAAAAATATTGCGTTACTGAGCCAGTTTACATTTTCAAATAGCTTTTTGATAAATTAAATAAACAGAATTCGCGCTAAATGCCTTAGGACTTCTTATCCGTGAGGGCTTATAGCGCGAAGGTAAAATGTAAACTGCCTCCTAACCCCTCAAACCTTGGTGTCAATATCATAAATAATAACAAACACACTTAAAGTTACAGTGGCCATAACCCTCAGCGTATTAGCTGAGTTGGGAAGTGGATAAAATCAATTGCTAAGCGCGTTCAGCAGACGGTGGAAGGAGCCGCTTTTCTAACCATTTAAATACCCAGTTCGCGCTGAAAGCAGGCATCTAATGGTGAAAGTAGAACGCCGCATCAGATAAGTCTGTTTAAAAAAATATTCAAAACTGGTTTGCCCAACATTGGGAGTCGCTTGTTGTAAATTCTGAATGACGTGAAAACAATCGAGTAATAGACGTAAAGTAGCCAATTTTGACTCTTGCAAAGATAAAAAAGAGAGGTGAAAAGTGAAAAATACGAGGCATCGTGTATTTTCATTTTATGAAAATTGATGTTTTGTTTTACCTCTTCTCTATCTTAGAGCGGCTCTTTATGCTAAAAACTGCTAGATGTCTAAAAGGGAGCTTTATGCGACATATTTATATTTTCTATCAGTTCTTTGTCTTCTACTGCTTAATTGGGTGTCAGTTGAGTTTCGCGAATACAGATTATCGCTTTAAAACCCTCAGAACCGCCGATGGTTTGCCCTCAAACGAAATATATAAAATATTTCAGCAAAAAAATGGGTTCATCTGGTTTACAATCGATCAAGGAGTGAGTCGATATGACGGCTTTTTGTTTGAACACTACCATTATGCCCCTGGCCGAACCAACCACATATCGAACAACCAGATCACCGATATACTGGAGGATAGTAACGGCAATATTTGGATCAGCACCGAAGCAGGTTTAAACAAAATAAGCTCGGATGGGGCTGTTTCCCTCTTTCAACCTGATCCCAAACAGCCCAATTATCTGGATCAAATTTGGTTGTTGAGTTTATTTGAAGATACTCAGGGAGTCCTTTGGTTAGGTACGGGCAAAGATTTAAAGCGCTACGATCCGGTGAAGAATAAATTTGTAACCTACACATTATCTATGCCTGACCAATCGACCTATGATTTGTCGATAAATCAGATAGTTGAGACTTCTCTTGGGCTGCTCTACCTAGCTACTTCTAAGGGGCTGGCGATAGTTAATCATGACTCAAAACAATTTTCTCTGGTGGCGAAGGTCAACACTCAGTTAGCAACCGGTGACAGTACCCATCTATTAACAGTTTTATCTGATGACACATTAGTTTTGGGCACCGAAAAAAGCGGATTGCTCTTGTATGACATTGCAACTAAAGAACTGCAGCAGTTGATAAATCAAAAAGATGGACAAAGCTTAGCAGAAAACAACATTGCTAGCCTAATGGTCAATCCAAACGGAGATATTTGGATTGGTCACGCCGGCCTTGGTATCTCGATTTATCATCGCCAGCATGGCACTTTTAGTTATATTAAGGCTGAAGAATTCGGCGCTTATAGCTTACCCAGCAATACCGTTCAAAGCTTATTAATTGATAAGTCTGGTTTATACTGGATAGGCACACCAGAAGGGGTTGCCCTTTATTCACCATTGCAATTGGGCAGTCGAATTTATCGAAAGCGCCCCGTCAACAGTGGACTCTCTAGTAATTATATTAATGACATCCATGCCGATGGCAAAGACAATATTTGGCTGGCGACAGGTAACGGCGTAAACAGGTTAAATACCCTAACGCAAACGATCACAGCATTTCCTCTAACCTATCCCAATGGTGAGCAATACCATGATCATTCGGTATATCAAATATCCGCTGCGGCGAATCATCAACTTTGGTTGGGTACTGACGAGGGGCTTAAATTATTTGATCCCCTGACAGGATTCTTACGGGTTTATCAAGACCAACTAAGTCTGCCAAACAACCCCGTATTTACGCTCTTATCTTCAAAAGATGATAGCCTTTGGCTAACTGGTTACATTGATGTTGGGCTGAGACTATTTAATCAAGATAAGGGAGTAAGCAAGGTATTCCTGAATGATGAAAACTCTGAATACTTTGCCGGTGGGAATTTTACCAATGCAAAGGTCTTATCTTCTTTGGGTGAGTTATGGTTAGCGACGACGGATGGTATTGTCCGGGTCAATCCCGAATCTGGCCAGGTCAATCATTATGGATTAGGGAATGAACGAGGGAACATCAGAGTCACCAGTATTGTAGAAGACCAAGACAATACTTTTTGGCTAACCACGGAAGGAGAAGGATTACTCAGGGTTAGCCCCTTACCTGAGGATGATGAGCTACTCGATATTCAATATGTAACTAAGCCCTATGGGATTGGTCAAAATGAACTGCGAGCGGTACTCAAGGATGGGGATACATTATGGTTGAGCAGTAGAACCGAGCTCATTAAATTTAACGTGACTACTGGCAAGTGGCAATTGTTTCCTAGTTTGCTTGGAGATAACCAGCTATTATTTTTAGAAAATGTCATTCTGAAAGTCGGCAATATCTTATACCTCGGAAGCACTCGGGGACTGGTATCAGTCGATACGTCACAGCTACTCAGTAACGAATTTGATGCGCCGGTGAAAATAACCAGAGTGACGTCTGGAGGACGTCAGTTGCTGGGTCATCTTGATAGTCTTTTAGCGCCGCCGATTTCTTTAGCATACCAAGAGAATAGTCTGCAGATATCCTTCGCCGCATTAGACTTCACCAACTCGCAAAATAACCAGTATCAATTTAAATTAGAGGGTATAGACGAAAGTTGGGTAGACACTGCCCAAAATAGAGTTGTTCACTACAACAGTTTAAGTGCAGGCGAGTATATATTTAGGGTCAAAGGAACCAATAGTGATGGCCTTTGGAGCTCTCAAATTGCCTCCTTTAGTTTTACCATTGAGCGCCCTTGGTGGTTTTACATTATATTGGCTCTGGTTGTTTTACTATTCTTATTAGCGATTAAATTTTTGCTTAGGGGGGGGCACTATATGCGCTTTTTACACGAAAAAGCCCACGTAGATGCATTGACCAATATTGCCAATAGATATAGTTTCAATGCGCAACTTAACCAGCATACGGCCAATCAAAGTCCATTTGCCTTAGTTAATTTGGATTTAGATAATTTTAAAGACGTGAATGATCGTTATGGTCATCATGTGGGTGATTTGTTGCTGGTTGAAGCCGGTAAACGTATACAAAGTTGTATTAGAAGAAATGATACCTTGGGCCGACTTGGGGGGGATGAATTTGCTATTATTGTGACACGATTTCAGGCGTTACCCGACTTGTATGAGATCACTGAACGCATCCGAACTGTGCTCAGTCAAAAGTACCTTTTAGAGGAGTATTCGATTGCCAGTTCATCCAGCATAGGGATTGCCCTTTACCCAATTGATGCTGCTGACAAAGCCACGTTATTAAGCTACGCCGATGCCGCTATGTATGCAGCAAAGCAGCATGGCGGCAATCATGTTTTTATGTTTAATAAGTCTTTAAGTCAGGCATTAAGCAAAAAAGCAAAAATCCTAAACAACTTAAAACAGGCTTTAGGAAACGCAGAGCTTTATTTACTCTACCAACCAAAAGTTAATCAATTTACCGATAAAATGGTAGGAGTAGAAGCGCTTTTACGCTGGCGACATCCTATAGAGGGAAATTATTCTGCCCATGAATTTATTCCTGAAGCCGAGTCTAATGGGACGATTAGTGACATTGGGAATTGGGTAATCGAAACAGCCTGTAAACAAGCGAAGTATTGGCAACAAATTAATGTTGATGATTTTAAGGTATCGATTAACATATCTGTCGTGCAAATATTGCAAGCGGATTTTGTTGAAAATGTAAAAAAAATCATAGCTAAAACTGTGGTTAATCCAAAGCATATCGAGCTTGAAATTACCGAAAGCATACTGATAGAAAATTTCTCCAAATGTCAGAAAATTCTCACGCAGATACAGGGTTTAGGTATAACCATTGCTATCGATGATTTTGGGGTGGGTTTTTCTTCATTTAGTTACTTAACCCAATTCTCTTTTGATACCTTAAAGATAGATCAAAGCTTTGTTAAGGATCTCAAACTGAATAATTTGAATTACAAAGTGTTAAAAAATATATATCAGCTGGCAAAAGATCTCGATCTGGAAGTGGTTGCAGAAGGTGTCGAACATGAAGAACAACTGATTCTTTTGGCACAATTTGACGGGGCGATAATTCAGGGGCATTATTTTTGTCATGCGCTAGAGGCCGAGGTGATTACAAACTTGCTAAGTCATCAAAGTTTAGATATTCAGCCCATCAGTACCTTGTTTGCCCAACAACCAAATATGAACTAAGAGTATTTTCGGCTCACAAACAAGACAGGTGCCATTTATCTTGCACCTTATCCTTGCCGCAAGTCCAAGTTGATAGAGCAAGACAAGTAAAATAAGTAGATAGGGTCAGATAAGTGGATTATGTGAAAAGACTACCGCCCTTTTAGCTTGCAACGACGGTATGTAGAAATTGCTGAGGGGCGGCGGGTGTGATGTGTGAGTTCAATCTGTCGATGCTACTCATATGCCAAAGCAGATTATCAATATCAATTTTATTAGGTAATAGCTAAGACCACTCATGGCAAGTACCCATTAACTTGATATCCCTACTCATCTGCTTTTGTTGTTCTGAAAATGTGCATATTTAAGATGCACAACGACGGTTATACTTTAAGTCAGCAGGCTATCCCAAAATTCTAATCTAAAGCGTCACACAGTCGTTTTTTTAACTGCACTTGTTCAGTTTGAGTCAGTGGCTGGTCAAACTCGTTACTCACAATAAATAAATCTTCTGCACGCTCCCCAATAGTGGATATTTTGGCTTGATGTAACTTGAAATTAAAGGCAATAAATTGTTCACTTATATTAGCAAGTAATCCCGGTGCATCCAGGGCTTCAAGCTCAACTAAGGTGACATTGGTTTGGCTAGGGTAGAATCTAATTTTGGTTTTTACATCCAACTGCTTCATTTGCCGTGACATTTTGCGTCTGTTGATGTGTTCTTCGCCGGGTTTATTTAACTGTGTCTCTACCGCTTCTCGTAAACTGTTTAAACGTGATTCAGAGGTGATCCTATCGCCGTTATGTTCAAAAATAGTAAAGCTATCAAATATAAAGCCATCTTGAGTACGCATGATTTGTGCATCGTGGATAGAGCAATTTCGGCTATCTAGCACAGACGCTATTTGAGCAAACATCATGGGTCTGTCTTTACCATACACCATTAATTCAGCACCTGCTTTAGATGTGTCAGCACTGGTGCCGACCATCAAAAAGTCATCGGTCATAGGGTGAGCAGCTAATATGAGGTTAGCATGCCATGCGATTTGTGTTGGTTTGAAACGAGTAAAGTAATCATCACTGAGGCGTTGCCAAAACTGTAATATTTGCGTCTCGTTCATACCATTATCAAGCATCGAAGCCATAGCTTTGGCTTGATGTTCGCTAATTCTGTCTTGCAACGCCACTTTGCACTCTAAACCATTGTCTAAGGCCTTTTGTGTGAGTAAATATAGTTCTCTTAAGAGTGTTGCTTTCCAATCGTTCCATAGATTGTCATTGGTTGCCCGAATATCGGCGAGGGTTAACACATATAAATGGTTTAAATTGTTGTGGGTACGCACCGCTTGTGCAAACTCGTTGATCACCGTTGGGTCGTAAATATCTCGTCTTTGCGCGATAACAGACATTAACAGATGACTTTCCACTAACCATCTGATCAGTTCAGTATCGACAGCATTGATGTCATGGTGTCGACAAAACTCTGCTACGTCCACTGCGCCCAGTTTAGAGTGGTCACCATTTCGGCCCTTTCCAATATCATGATAAATGGCAGCAATATATAACAGCTCTGGCTTGTCTAGGTTTTTGACTATATTTCCACAACGGGGGAATTCTTTATTCTCAGGTTGTGAATAATGATAAATATTCTTGACCAATCGATGAGTATGTTCGTCAACTGTGTAAGCATGGAATAAATCAAATTGCATCATGCCAACTATGTTATCCCACTGAGGGATATAAGCCTGCAAGATGCCATGCTTGTGCATAATATCCCAACCTAAGGCAAAGAAGTGTGGGTGTTGGGTTAATTCTAAAAATAACTCACGACATTCTGCCCGTTCTACATAATATTGCTGTCGAAATTCTCGTCTTGCCAAGCGTAATTGGCGCAAACAATCAGAATGTAGATCTTGTATTTGAGGAGTATCTGCAATCAATAGTAGAAATTGTAAAATGGCTTCCGGAGAGGCGAACACGTTATCTCTCGTCGGGGCAATATAACCGTCGAGTAGTTCAAAGTTTGTATTGATTTTAATATGTTGTTTGACGTTCAAGTTGAGAACGTCTTGGCTAAACCGCTGCATTAACATTTTGTTCAGTTCACTAATACGCCTAACGGTTCTGAAAAAGGCTTTCATCATGCGCTCTACTGATGCTTTCCCTTCGTCGCCATAACCTAGTCGTGTGGCAACGTCTGTTTGATAATCGAATAATAAGCGGTTTTCACTACGACCAGCCACAATGTGTAAAGCAAACCTAATCCGCCAAAGGCTTTCACGACATTCTATTAATTCATCAAATTCTTGTTGATTAAAATAACCATGTGCCACTAAATCATTGCCATCTGTCGCGTTAAAATGCTTCTTTGCCACCCAACCTATAGATTGAATGTCTCTTAAGCAACCTGGGCTTTCTTTTACGTTAGGCTCTAAGTTATATGACGTATCTTTGAATTTTCGATGACGTTCTTTTTGCTCTTGATATTTTGCCAAGAAAAAATCTTTGCTGCTCCAATAGCCCCGTGAGTTGAGTTTTTCTTGTAAGTCTTCAAAAGTCACTTCACAGCCAATTAATAAACGTGCTTCGACTAAGTTTGTCGCTATAGTGACGTCTTGTTTCGCTAGCTGAAACGTTTCTTTGATGGTACGTACTGATTGCCCAACATCTAATCCAATATCCCATAAAAGTGTAATAAATTGACTTATATGTTCTTGTTGTTTTTTTGATAACGACTTTTTGCTTAGTACTAGTAAATCGATATCCGAGTGAGGTTGTAGTTGTCCTCTTCCGTATCCACCTACTGCAACTAAGGCTAAATGATGCTCAAGATGCAAGTCCATTAATTGCCAGATATGCCTAAGTAATGCATCGACTAGTGTGGCTCTGCCGAGCACCAGTCCTGTTACTTCTCCTGTACTCAGTTCACTGTCTAGCCATTCGTAACTATTTGCAACTATGGTTTTGTACGCAGTAACATTATCTGCATTGTTGATCAGTTTTATTTGGTTAAGTAGGCTGTGTAGAGACAACGTGAATACCTTTAAATGAGTAGGGGCATGATTTATTAACACAAATTACGTGAATCACGGGTTATGACAAATAACTATTTACAGCAAGTAATGATTATTTGTCATAAGGTTTGATGAGTGATGAACAAGCTGATACTGAGCTAGTGATTGATAATACGTTGAATATCTTCGTCGTCTCGTAAGGTTAAAATTTCGACGCCGTTGGCAGTGACCAGCAAGGTATGTTCCCACTGTGCGCTTAAACTACGATCTTTGGTGACGACAGTCCATTTATCAGGTAATACTTTTGAATAACGTTTACCTGCATTGATCATTGGTTCAATGGTAAAGCACATCCCCTCTTCAAGAGTTTCTCCGGTGTTAGGTTTTCCGTAATGCACTACTTGGGGTTCTTCATGAAAGTTAGCACCTATACCATGACCACAATATTCACGCACAATTGAATAGTTGTGACTTTCAGCATATTGTTGAATAACATGGCCAATGTCTCCTAGACGAGCGCCGGGCTTGACCATTTTTATTCCTTTATACAAAGACTCTTGTGTCACCCTGATCAGTCTTTCAGTCATTATTGAGGCTTTGCCTACCACAAACATTTTTGATGTGTCGCCGTGATAACCGTCTTTAATAACAGTTACATCAATATTGACTGAATCTCCATCTTTGAGTTGCTTATCAGCAGGAATGCCATGGCAAATAACATGGTTGACTGAAGTACAAATAGATTTTGGAAAAGGTGGGTTGCCATAATTAAGGGGCGCAGGTATACATTTCTGCACATCAACAATGTAATTGTGACAAATCTGATTCAGCTCATTGGTGGTCACACCTTTTTTGACATATTCACCAATCATTTGCAATACATCTGCAGCGAGGCGGCCAGCGACACGCATTTTCTCAATTTCAGCTGGTGTTTTAATTGTGACGGGCAATGCTCTATTCCTACTAAATACGATTCGTTTAATAAAATCTATTGTATCTTTTCGGAGTGAATCCTGCCAGAGCTGAATAAAGATGGTTATTAAATTGTCTCTTTGTGCTCAATTACAGGATGCTAGTTTCTAACTGAACTCTGTGATTTTTGCGTTTGGCTATTGTTTAATTTTAATAATTAATCTTTTTTTAAGCGACTATTGCGGGATCAAGGAACCAGACTCTCGAATAGGTACTAACAAAGATACACTCCATATAGGTGCAACTAAGCTAGCCAATAATTAAAGTTGCTTGGGCTGATATCTGTTAGTTTACTGATTTCTCAAAGTAGCTATGGATATTCGTTGCGCAAATGTTTTTCATTTATTTTGATTCAGGGCGAATACTGATTTTATGTAATAAAAATATTTAGCTAATGGTAAAGATTGCTGGTTGATTTTAATCGTCATTATTAACACTTAACTTGAATATATATCATCCCCATGCTATAAAGCGCACCGCTGAAATTAATGAGGGTGAGAGCCCTTAGTAATTATCGCGAAGAAGCTAAGTAAATTAGCGTAAATATCACACATACATCGACACATTTTTCGGGGTGTCTACTAAGAGCTTTTCTAAGTGGATCGAGAAATGGGATGTATGGAGGCCTAACCCCTATTAAGGAATTTTTATAATGGCAAATGTATCTATGCGCGACATGCTTCAGGCAGGCGTACACTTTGGACACCAGACTCGTTATTGGAACCCAAAAATGAAACCTTTCATTTTTGGATCACGTAATAAAGTCCATATCATCAATCTAGAAAAAACAGTTCCTATGTTTAACGAAGCACTTAACTTCGTTGGCAACATAGCTTCTAAGAAAGGTAAAATCCTTTTTGTTGGTACTAAGCGCGCTGCAAGTGATGCAGTGAAAGACGCAGCAGACAAATGTGACCAATTCTATGTTAACAAACGCTGGTTAGGCGGTATGTTAACCAACTGGAAAACAGTTCGTCAGTCAATCAAACGTTTAAAAGAACTTGAACAGCAAAGCCAAGACGGTACGTTCGAAAAGTTGACCAAAAAAGAAGTGTTAATGCTTACCCGCGAAATGACCAAGCTTGAAACTAGCCTCGGTGGGATCAAAAATATGGGTGGTCTACCAGACGTATTATTTGTTGTTGATGCAGACCATGAGCACATTGCTATCACTGAAGCTGGCAACCTAGGTATCCCAGTTGTTTCAATTGTTGATACTAATTCAAACCCAGATGGTGTTGATTACATCGTACCTGGTAATGATGATGCTATCCGTGCTGTACAACTTTATCTGAATGCTGCAGCTGATGCTGTTATCAATGGCCGAGATCAAAACCTAGAAGCGCAAGCTGAAAAAGGTGAGTTCATAGAAGCTGTTGAGTAACATACTTAGCGATCAACGACACTTCAGGTAGCGAGTACTTCGCTGCCTGATACGAATAAATTAAACGGGGGCCTTCGCCCCTGTTTTTAAATCTTAATTAAAATTATTTTGGTGAGGAAACGAAAATGGCAGTGACTGCAGCCCTAGTAAAAGAATTGCGTGAGCGTACAGCCGCCGGCATGCTTGATTGTAAAAAAGCCTTGGTTGAAACTGATGGTGATATTGAGTTAGCAATTGAAAATATGCGTAAAAACGGTCAAGCAAAAGCCGCTAAAAAGGCAGGTCGTATTGCTGCTGAAGGCGTGATTTTGACAAAAGTCGCTAAAGGTGTGGCAACTATGATGGAAGTGAACAGTGAAACTGACTTCGTTGCTCGTGATGATGGTTTTGTGATGTTCGGTCAAAAATTAATTGAAGTGGCATTTGCGAATAAAATTAACGACATGGACACATTAAATAGCACTGAGATAGATGGTGTGAAAATCAGTGAGTTACGTGATAATCTAGTAGCCAAAATTGGTGAAAACATCAGTCCTCGTCGCGTGGTTACTGTTGAAGGTGATAATCTTGGTGCTTACGTTCACAGCGCACGTATTGGTGTTATCGCAATTTTACAAGGCGGTGATGAAGAGTTAGCTAAAGACATCGCTATGCATGTTGCTGCATCAAGCCCACTTTTTGTAAAGCCTGAAGATGTGCCTGCTGAAGTTGTAGCTAAAGAAAAAGAAATTCAGCTTGATATTGCTCTTCAGTCTGGCAAACCACCTGAGATTGCAGAAAAAATGGTTTCTGGTCGTATGAAGAAGTTTACTGGTGAAATCAGTTTGACAGGCCAGCCTTTCGTGAAAGATCCATCTATCCTGGTTGCTGATTTACTTAAATCAAAAGGTGCTGACGTGATTAATTTCGTACGTTTTGAAGTCGGTGAAGGCATCGAGAAAAAAGAAGAAGACTTTGCAGCTGAAGTCGCTGCTCAAATGGCAGCTGTTAAAAAATAGAAATGCCACAAGCATGAATACCAATATCAATTTTAATTTACGCTGAGACATGCATTTTATAGTTGTTTGGGTATAATACTGGCACCTCAAATTGAGGTGCTTTTTTATATATACCTGTATTGTTTAGCATCTGTTATCTTAAGACAACACAGGTATATGTAGGATAGGCTTACAGGCCCTAACATCACAGCCTTTTATCACCTTTAGGAAATATCACTCTATGAGTATCGCACCCAAGTCCGCTTATCGAAGAATATTGTTAAAACTCAGTGGTGAAGCATTAATGGGAGATGAAGGCTTTGGCATCGATCCAAAAGTGTTAGAACGCATGGCACAAGAAATAAAAGAAATAGTTGAGTTGGGAGTTGAAGTGGGTTTGGTTATTGGTGGTGGTAACCTGTTTCGAGGAGAAGGTTTGGCCAAAGCTGGTATGAACCGTGTAGTTGGTGACCATATGGGTATGTTAGCCACCGTTATGAATGGTCTTGCAATGCGTGATGCATTGCACCGTGCTTTTGTTAACGCCCGTTTAATGTCTGCTATCCCTTTAAATGGCGTGTGTGACAACTACAATTGGGCAGAGGCCATCAGTTTACTAAAATCTGGTCGCGTAGTAATTTTTTCTGCCGGTACGGGTAATCCCTTCTTCACTACTGACTCTGCTGCCTGTTTACGCGGTATTGAAATCGAAGCGGATGCGGTATTAAAAGGGACCAAAGTAGATGGCGTATATGACGATGATCCAGCTAAAAACCCAGATGCAAAATTATACAAAGTATTATCTTATGATGAAGTACTAGATAAAGAATTAAAAGTAATGGATTTGGCAGCCTTTACCCTAGCTCGCGATCATAATGTGCCCATTCGTGTGTTTAATATGAATAAACCTGGCTGTATGCGAGCGGTTGTGATGGGCGAAAATGTTGGTACGTTGATTTGCCATACCGAAGAAATAAAACAAATAAAGTAGAAATAGGAAATTATCGTGATTGACGAAATTAATGATGACGCGCGTCAGCGCATGGAAAAAAGTATTAGCGTATTAAAGGGCCAACTTTCAAAAATTCGAACCGGTCGAGCACATCCTAGCTTACTAGATAGTATTATGGTGCCTTATTATGGCTCAGATACGCCACTTAAACAGTTAGCCAATATCATCGCAGAAGATTCTAGGACGTTAGCACTAACAGTGTTTGATAAAAGTTCTGCAAAAGCTGTTGAAAAGGCCATTATGCAATCAGACCTAGGTCTTAATCCTATGAGTGCAGGTTCTGTTATGCGAATACCCATGCCTGCTTTGACTGAAGAGCGCCGTAAAGACTTAATTCGTGTTGTGCGCAGCGAAGCTGAACAAGGTAAAGTAGCTGTCCGTAATATTCGTCGTGATGCGAATAGTGATATAAAAGAATTATTGAAAGAAAAAGAAATCAGCGAAGATGACAGCCGTCGTGGTGAAGATGATGTTCAAAAATTAACCGATGCTTTTGTAAAGGAAATTGATGAGATTTTAGTAGCAAAAGAAAAAGATTTAATGGAAGTGTGATTGAGCTGTAACTGATAAATGAATTCATCTGAACCATCACTCGAACCTACGATGCCACAACATGTTGCTATTATCATGGATGGCAATGGCCGCTGGGCTAAGAAAAAAGGCAAAATTCGCACTGTTGGTCATAAAGCGGGTGTGAAAGCAGTAAGAGCGGCTGTTTCCTATGCGTTGAAAAATGGTGTGAAAGTGCTTACGCTGTTTGCCTTTAGCAGTGAAAATTGGAACCGACCATCCGAAGAGATTAGTGTGCTAATGGAACTCTTTAAGATGGTGCTTGGCAGTGAAGTTAAAAAACTGCATAAGAATAATGTCAGGCTCAACATCATTGGTGATACGAGTCGATTTGATAGTAAACTGGTAAGCAGGATCAGTGAAGCACAGACCCTTACTGAAAAAAATGATAGTTTGGTTTTAAATATTGCCGCTAACTATGGCGGTCGCTGGGACATAGTAAATGCGGCTAAAGAGTTAATCAAACAAGTACAAGTTGGTCAGATTAATGTGGCAGATATCGACGAAGATACATTTACACGTTATACCTGTACAGCAAATTTACCCTCAGTAGACTTATTGATCCGCACCGGTGGGGAACAAAGAGTTAGTAATTTTTTGTTATGGCAAATTGCTTATGCTGAATTATATTTCTCAGAAGACTTTTGGCCAGATTTTAACGAAGCAGTTTTCCAAGCTGCGGTTGACGCTTTTAATGAACGCAATAGACGTTTTGGTAAAACCTCAGAGCAAGTAAGTTAATGATTAGTAGAAATGAAATCAATAAATGTGAGCAGAATACGTGTTAAAACAACGGATCATCACTGCGCTTATTCTTGCCCCTTTGGCATTATTAGCTATTTTATATCTACCCCTATTTAGCTTTGAAATTATGATTGCATTAGTCATGGGCTTAGGTGCTTGGGAATGGTCAAGCATGTCTGGTATGACCCGCACTTTTACTAAAAGTACTTATGCCGCATTAGTTGTTGCAGTCTGCCTAATATTCTCATTTATGTTGCCTTCAGATTTAATTTGGTATCAAGGTCAGTTAAATAGTTTATATACCTACATTTTATCCATAGCCGGTATATGGTGGATAGTGTCCTTGGCGATGATTATTGCCTATCCCAGATACAGTTCTGTGTGGTACACCAGTAAAATACTTCGTGCTATATTTGGCTTTTTAACTCTCATACCTACCTGGGTCGCGGTTGTTTCACTTCGCACAAGTTTGTACGATGTTGATCCATACTACGGCGCATCTCTAATTTTCTATGTGTTGGGTATTGTTTGGGCCGCTGATATTGGTGCTTTTTTTGTTGGCGTAAAATTTGGAAAACATAAGTTGCGGCCAGAAGTTTCGCCAGGTAAAACCATTGAAGGCCTTATGGGAGGCGTTTTTGCATCCTCAGCTATTATTGCTTTTGCCGCGTTACATTATCAAGTTGACCCATCCCGCATCTGGTTGCATATACTGGTAGGCGCATTAACCGTTGGCGTTTCTGCTTTAGGCGATTTAAATGAAAGTATGTTTAAACGCTGTGCTGGCATAAAAGATAGTGGAACCTTACTGCCAGGACATGGCGGGGTTATGGACAGGATTGATAGCCTAACCGCGGCGTTTCCTGTTTTTACATTTTGTTATGTCATGTGGATGGCCTAATGCAAAATATTACTATTTTGGGTGCGACAGGCTCTATAGGTAAAAGCACTATTGATGTGCTGATTCGACACCCCGAGCTCTTTAGTGTTTTCGCATTGACAGCTAATAGCAATATTGAGTTGTTGTTGCAGCAAGCTCAATTATGTTCTCCTAAATATGTAGTGATTGCGGATCCTAAGCAATTTAAACAGGCGAAAAAACTCTTTACAGATCATCATCAACTAAGCTGCGAAGTGTTGGCCGGTTATGAGGCGCTTGAGCAAGTCGCATCTGCACCAGACGTCGATATTGTAATGGCTGCTATTGTGGGGGCAGCTGGATTGTTGCCTACTTTAGCTGCAGTGAAATCTGGAAAAAAGGTACTACTTGCCAACAAAGAATCTTTAGTGATGTCTGGTGACTTATTCATTCAAGCTGCAAACCAGTATAACGCCCAAATCCTACCAATTGACAGTGAACACAATGCTATTTTTCAATGCTTACCCACTGATTTTAAATACGGTGAACTGGGTTCTTCAGGTATCAGTAAAATTCTTTTAACGGGGTCAGGTGGACCTTTTTTGACTTTACCGTTAAGCGATCTGCATCATGTCACACCAGACCAAGCATGCGCCCATCCTAACTGGGACATGGGGCGAAAGATATCGGTTGATTCTGCTACCATGATGAATAAAGGCTTAGAATTTATTGAGGCTAAGTGGTTGTTTGGGCTTAAATCATCTGATATTCAGGTTGTGTTACACCCGCAAAGTATTATTCACTCTATGGTGCAATACATAGACGGCTCGGTGTTGGCTCAAATGGGCAATCCGGATATGCGAACACCTATTGCTCATGCATTAGCTTTTCCCGACAGAGTCGAATCAGGTGTTTCTCCTTTAGATTTTAATCAATTATCAAATTTTACTTTTACAGAGCCAGAAGTTGACCGTTATCCTAATCTGATACTCGCTATGCAAGCAAGTAATGCTGGGCAGTATGCCACTACCACGCTTAATGCAGCAAACGAAGTGGCAGTGGATGCGTTTTTGCAAAGGAAAATAAGTTTTATTCAAATAGCACAAGTCAATGAAGAGTGTTTGCAACAAACATCACCTCACAACCTAGATACTATTGAAGCTGTAATCGAAAGTGATAACGCTGCCCGAGGGCTCAGTTTAAATATTATCGGGAGTCTTAGTCAGTCTTCGATGAAAAGGGTTGCATCTTGAGTTTTCTAATTAATCTTGTTTCTTTTATCGTCGCTTTAGGCATTTTAGTCGCAGTGCATGAATGGGGCCATTTTTGGGTCGCTCGCAGATGCGGAGTGAAAGTCCAACGATTCTCTATTGGTTTTGGTAAGGCCTTATGGCGCAGAACTGATAAGCTAGGTACTGAATATGTGATCGCGGCTATTCCATTGGGCGGTTATGTGAAAATGCTTGACGAAAGGGTTGATGAAGTAAGTGAAAAAGATTTGCCTTACGCCTTTAATCGCCAGCATGTGTTGAAGCGCATTGCTATTATCGCTGCAGGGCCGGGTGTGAATTTTTTATTTGCAATATTTGCTTTGTTCGTGATGTATCTAATAGGTCTACAAACTATTAAACCAGTTGTCGGTGGTATTGTACCAGATAGTGTTTTCAGCCAAAGTAATATTCCTCAGAATGCTATTTTAACGCAAGTCGGGGATCGCAAAGTGGTCGACTGGGAAGATGTCGCTTATGAGTTTATGGCGTTTATTGGCAACAATGAGATGCTAGTTAAATGGACAGATAATAAAAGCTCATATGAACGTTCAGCTACAATTAACTTAAGTCAGTGGAAGTTTGACCCAGATAAAACTTCGGTCTTTGCTAGCTTGGGTCTCATTCCTTTTCGGCCTAAAGTGCAAAATGTGTTGGGATATATTGAAGATGGCTCTGCTGCACAGAGTATTGGATTCCAAGCAAATGACAAAATTCTCAGTTTTGATGGAACTAGTATGCAAAATTGGGAACAAATAGTGGGTTATGTTTCAACTAGACCCAATCAGATTGTTCAAGCTAATGTGCTTAGAAATAAACAAATCATAAGCTTAAATGGAACTATTGGTAGTAAAACTGGAGAACAAACTACAACAGGGTATATGGGGTTTACTCCTACTCTTGAACCATGGCCAGAGGGAGTGGTGTTTGTTCATCAATATGGGGTTGTAAAAGCTATGTCCAAAGCAATGGATAAAACATGGCGCTTAATGACACTCAGTATTGAGATGCTTGGTAAGTTGTTAACAGGTGATGTATCTGTAAAGAATTTGAGTGGTCCTATTTCGATTGCTCAAGGTGCAGGTATGAGTGCCAGCTTAGGTTTAGTGTATTTTTTAAGCTTCTTAGCGTTAATTAGCATTAATTTGGGCATAATTAACCTTTTACCTCTTCCAGTGCTTGATGGTGGACACTTACTCTATTACTTTATAGAACTTCTTAGTGGTCGGCCTGTTCCAGAATCAGTACAAGAAGTAGGATTTAAAATTGGTGGCGTATTGTTACTGCTATTAATGAGCATCGCGATAGTAAATGATATTGCGCGATTATAATTTTATCGGCCGATTTGGCCATGCACAATTTATGTTTTGTGCGTTTAGGAAGAATATTATTAAATGAAGTTTAAACAGTTAGTTGTTGCGGGATTAATATTATCCATTGCTAGCTTCGCGAAAGCAGCCCCGAGCAGTGAATTTGTCGTTAAAGATATTAGAATTGAAGGTTTGCAGCGTGTTGCCTTAGGTGCAGCTTTAACTTATTTGCCTGTTACAGTTGGCGATGAGATGAATAGCTTTAGGATTTCACAGCTTATTCGATCTATGTATTCTTCTAGTCATTTTGAAAATATTAAAATATTTCGTGATGGTAACACACTGCTAGTGCGTGTCTCTGAAAGGCCTACTATTAGTAATATTGTATTTGAAGACAACGATGATATTAAAGATGAGCAATTACAAGAAAGTCTAAACGATGCCAATATTTTGGTAGGTGAACCTTTAGATAAAACTGTTTTGACCTCGATTGAAAACGGCTTAAAAGATTTTTTTTACAGTATAGGTAAATATAACGCTGACGTGACTGCGATTATTACACCACTACCTAGAAATCGGGTCGATCTTAAATTGTTATTCGAAGAAGGCGACTCAGCTGAAATCCAACAGATCAATATAGTGGGTAATGAGTCTTTCAGTGATCCTGAGTTGTTAGAACTGGTTGAATTGAAATTTGATACTCCATGGTGGGATTTTTTATCAGAAACCCGCTATCAGAAACAAACGTTAACTGGCGATATGGAAACTATTACTAGCCATTACAAAGATCGTGGCTATCTTCGTTTTAATATAGATTCTACCCAAGTGTCTATGACGCCTGATAAAACTGGCATCTACGTGACTTTAAACGTCAATGAGGGAGAGCAATACACTATATCTGACGTAGAGCTGATAGGTGACTTGTTGGGTTATGAAGATTATATCGAACTTGTATTACCGTTAACTAAAGGCGAGTTATATAATCAAGCTGAAGTCACTTACACTGAAGAATTTATTAGTAAATACTTAGGCCGATATGGTTATGCTTATCCCACTGTCACTACTATCCCTGATATCAACGAGGAAGACAAAACAGTAAAATTAGTCTTATCCGTAGATCCTGGCAAACGCATATATGTGCGACGAATTAATTTTGCAGGAAATAACGGTACTGCTGATGAAGTGCTTCGCCAATCGGTTTCCCAAATGGAAGGCTCTTGGTTATCTACCGCTACGTTAGAATCGTCTAAAAATAGCCTTTCGCGTTTAACGTATATGGAAAATGTAGACTTTGAAACGGTTCGTTTACCTGGCGAAATAGATAAAGTTGATGTGAATTTCACGGTTAAAGAGCAGCCTTCTGGAGCCTTTAATGCAGGTATAGGTTATGGCGATCGCACTAAGCTAAGTTTAAATGCAGGAATTCAGCAAGATAACTTTTTAGGCACAGGTAAACGTATTGCATTTAATGTGAGTACGGTTTCGTATCAGAAAAGTGTGCAGTTGTCATACACAGATCCATATTTCACCATAGATGGGATCAGTTTAGGTGGTTCAGTGTCTTATAGTGAATTTGATGGTAGCTCTGCCAACCTCATCCAGTACAACAGTAAACAGTTTTCACTAGGCAGCAATATTGGTTATCCCATTGATCAATTTAATAGAATTAATTTTGGTTTAACTTACAGCACAGTAGAGCTTTTTCAGAGACAACCTTTTGTGCAAACTACCCGCTTTAATAACCAATTTGTCGATGAAAATGATCCAGATGCACCCATTAATTATGATAGTTTTCTAGCTTCAGTCGCTTGGTCACGAACTACTTTAAACCGAGGTGTGTTCCCAACTGCAGGTTCGTCACAACGTGCATCATTTGGTATGACTACACCTAACTCAGATGTGAACTATTTTAAGACTGAGATAGATGGCAAATGGTATTTTCCATTATCACGTAATCAACGCTGGTCTTTCTTAGCACGTTTAAAAATGGGTTATGGTAATGGTTATGGGGATGTAGGTGGTATCGATCAGATATTACCTTTCACTCAACATTTTACAGCAGGTGGTTCAGATTCATTAAGAGGTTTCGAGAACAATACAGTCGGACCTCGTGGCCTGCAAGTGACACCATCAACAGTTGTCACCGACCCCAATGGTAAAGTGATTTTAGGTGGTAATTCAAATGATTCAATCTCCATTTCTTCACGTTCATTAGGTGGTAATGCCATGATCTTGGGTGGAATTGAGTTAATTGTACCCACCCCTTTTGTTGAGGTCGACTTTGATAATTCTGTGCGTACCAGCTTATTTGTGGATGCAGGTAATGTTTGGGATACCGAATTTGATTATGACAGTTATAAAGACTTAAATTTGATTAGTTCATATAGTGATGATGGATTAATTGATTATAGTGATCCAACCCTCTATAGAGCTTCAGGCGGAATTTCTGTACAATGGTTATCACCTATGGGACCAATGGTCTTTAGTTTCTCGAAAGTAATACAAGAAAGAGAAGGTGATGATTCTAAATTCTTCACCTTCAACATTGGGCAAACATTTTAATTTCTGGCTGGCAATCCGACCAAAAACAATTATGAACTAGGAGTTTCTTTTGAAAAAATTTACAAAAAATTTAATTGCAGGTGCATTACTAACCACAACTATGGCTAGCACATCTGTATTTGCTGAACAAAAAATTGGTGCAGTGAATGTACAAGGTGTTTTTCAGGCTATGCCTCAAGCTGCTGGCATCCAAGAGACAATCGCTGCACAATTTAAAGACAAGACAGAAGAAGTAAGTCGTCTCGAAAAAGACATTAAATATTATCTAGAAAAAAATCAGCGTGATGCGGCCACCATGAGTGCTAAAGAAAAAACTGAGCTTGAAGGCAAAATTATTGCTTTACGTGAAGAGTACACGGCCAAAGCCCAACCTTTGCAGCAAGAGATCCAGAAGCGTTTACAAGAAGAACAAAACAAATTGTTAGGTTTGATTAAGCAAGGTATTGATGCCGTAGCATCCAAAGAAAAATACGATGTCATATTGAATTCTAACTCTGTAGCCTTTATCAACCCAGGCAATGACATTTCTAAATTGGTTCTAGAGCAAATTGGTAAAATCAACTAAATCACCTTAGTGGTTCGAACGGAGGTATTTTGAGTCACGCAATTAGTCTTATTCAATTAGCCCATAGCATAGGTGCACAGTTGCACCTATCAGGACCTGATAATCAAGATACTATCATTTGTGGTTTATCTACTTTAATAAAAGCTGGCAGTGGTCAGGTTTCATTTTTGTCGAATAAAAAGTATCGTAGTCAGCTTCAGGACACGATGGCGCAAGCTGTGATTTTGCATCCAGACGAGTTACCACATTGCAACTGTTCCGCCCTTGTTATGAATGACCCTTATGTTGGGTTTGCAAAGGCAGCACAATTACTAGACACCACTCCAGCACCAGCACACGAGGTATCACCTCATGCTGTCATTGGGGAAAATGTTGAATTGGGAAGAAACGTTAAAATTGGAGCTCATGCTGTTATTGAGACAGGCGCCAAACTCGGAGATAATGTTGCTATTGGTCCGGGATGTTTTATTGGTAAAAACGCAAGTCTAGGTACCAATACCAAATTATGGGCCAATGTGTCTATTTATCATGACGTCATAATAGGCACAGATTGTTTGATACAAGCCAATGCGGTGATTGGTAGCGATGGTTTTGGTTATGCAAACGACAATGGTAAGTGGATTAAAATTCCACAACTTGGCAGTGTGATCATTGGTAACAGAGTAGAAATTGGTGCTAGTACTACAATTGATCGTGGCGCGTTGGATAATACTATTTTAGCTGATGGCGTAATTATTGACAATCAATGCCAAATTGCCCATAACGTTGAAATTGGCGAAAATACTGCAATGGCAGCTTGTTCTGTTATCGCAGGTAGCACCGTTATTGGTAAAAATTGCAGTATGGCGGGTTTAGTCGGCATTAATGGCCATATTACAGTTTGTGACAATGTGGTTTTTACTGGTATGAGTATGGTCACTAAAAGCATTTCACAGCCTGGTGTCTACTCGTCTGGGATACCCGCTTCCGCCAACAGAGAATGGCGCAAAAACATGGTAGCACTACGAAATATTACTAGCCTTAATCAGCGTGTTAATACATTGGAAAAAAGCCAGCAGCAGTAGTGATTTAACTACAGACTGGTTAGTTTAGGAGAACACATTTTGGCTAATAATATAAACATTCTTGAAATAGAAGATATCATGGCGTTGCTTCCCCATCGTTATCCTTTCTTGTTAGTAGATAGAGTGACAGATTACACCCTCAATGAGTCTATATCGGCTTATAAAAACATTACTTTTAATGAACCTTGCTTTACAGGGCATTTTCCTGGTAAACCGATTTTCCCTGGCGTTATGATCTTAGAGGCATTGGCTCAGGTTGCTGGCGTCCTAGGTTTTAAAACAGCGGGTAATACTGACGATCTGTATTTGTATGCTGGTATCGACAAAGCACGCTTTAAAATGCCAGTAGTGCCAGGCGACCGTTTGGATATGGATGTAATATTGATTAAAGAGCGCCGGGGTATATGGAAGTTTCATGGTGTGGCTAGCGTGGACGGCAAAGCTGCATGTGAAGCAGAGTTCATGTGCGCTATGAGGAAACTTTAACAGGTGATCCATTCTACCGCCATTATCCATCCATCCGCCCAATTAGGTAAAAATGTCTCAGTTGGTGCATTTTGCCTGATTGACGCTGATGTGAAAATAGGTGATGACACTGTGCTTGAATCTCATGTGGTAGTAAAAGGAAAAACCAGCATTGGTACAGGTAATCATATTTATCAATTTGCCTCTGTTGGCGAAGATTGTCAGGACAAAAAATACGCTGGTGAGCCAACTGAGTTAATCATAGGTAATAATAACATTATACGCGAATCTGTGACTATACACAGAGGCACTATTCAAGATAAAAGTGTCACTCAAATTGGTTCTAATAACTTATTTATGTGTTATGTGCATGTTGCTCATGATTGTGTTATTGGCAATAATAGTATTTTGGCCACCAGTGCAATACTTGCAGGACACGTGCATATTGGTGATTGGGTGATAATGGGCGGTGCGACTGCCTCACATCAGTTTTGTCATATTGGCGACCATAGTTTTATTGGCGGTGGGGCAATTGTTTTAGCTGATGTACCGCCTTATATCATGTTAGGCAATGATGGTAGACCACGTGGAATCAACGCCGAGGGGCTAAAACGTCGAGGTTTCGACAGCGACACTATTTTGCAAATTAAACGTGCTTATAAAGTATTGTACCGCCAAGGACTTAGAGCAGAAGAGGCTGCTAAAAAGCTTCTAGCCATGCCCGGAAACAAGCCAGAGATACAACTATTGGCTGATTTTGTTGATAACTGTTCTCGAGGTATTGTGCGTTAAATCATGAGCGACAGATCATTAAGAGTAGGTATTGTGGCCGGCGAAGCGTCAGGCGACATTCTTGCCGCTGGGCTAATCAAACAACTCAAAAAACGTTATCCAAATGCCACCTTTGAAGGCATAGCTGGGCCAAAAATGCAGGCCCAAGGCTGCCACAGTTTTTTTGATATGGAAGAATTGTCAGTGATGGGATTGGTCGAGGTTTTATCCCGTATCCGAAGACTAATGTTTGTGCGAAAGTCTATGTTAAATCACTTTCTCGCGGATCCTCCTGATGTATTCATTGGTGTTGATGCACCTGATTTTAATTTGGGTTTAGAACTAAAACTCAAAAAGCAGGGTATTAAAACCGTGCAATATGTAAGCCCTACAATATGGGCTTGGCGCGAAAAACGTATATTTAAAATAGCTAAAGCTACTAACCTGGTATTGTGTGTTTTTCCCTTTGAAAAGCAGGTGTATGACAAATATCAAATCCCTTGTGAGTTTGTTGGGCACACCATGGCCGACAATATTGCTCTGAAGCCCAATAAACACAAAGCCCGTCATGCATTACAACTTAATGAAGATGTAACTGTCTTAGCAATGTTGCCCGGTAGTCGAAAGCGAGAAGTCGATACATTACTTGATGTGTTTATCCAATCCTGTTTGTTATTAAAGGCTGATATCGCCGATCTTAAAGTGTTGATCCCAGTGGTTAACCGCCACCGCAAAGAGCAGGTTGATGAATACATCCTTACTAATAATCCAGACTTGTCCATACAGGTTGTAATAGGCCATGCTAGAGATGTGATGATAGCTTCAGATGCAGTGCTGTTAGCTTCTGGTACGGCTACTTTAGAGGCTATGTTGTGTAAGAAAAATATGGTCACAGCTTATATATTGAGTGGATTAACTTATAAGTTGATGAAGTGGTTATATAAAGCTAAATATTTTGCTTTGCCCAATGTCTTAGCGGATAAAAAATTAATCCCTGAGTTGTTACAAGACGAAGTGACACCAGAGACCATCAGCAAATTAATATTACCTATGTTGACAACACACAATAGCGATGAACAACAGGCACTTATTGCTTCATTTGTGACGCTGCATAAATCCCTTAAACAAGATGCTGATGTGCAATCGGCGTCGGCTGTGGCTAATTTGATCGAGCAACAGCCATGAGCCAATTACAGCCATGAGCCAATTACAGCCATGCGCCAATTACAGCTATGAGCCAATTACAACCATGCGCCAATTACAGCCATGCGCCAATTACAGCCATGAGCCAATTACACCATGAGCCAATTAAAGCCGTGAGCCAATTTATTGCTGGAGTCGATGAAGTAGGCCGAGGTCCTTTAGTGGGGGACGTGGTCACTGCGGCGGTTATCCTTGATCCAAAACATAAAATACTTGGACTGGCTGATTCGAAAAAGTTATCTGAGACAAAGCGTGACATTTTGGCTGCTGAAATTAAGCAATTTGCATTAGCTTGGTCCATTGGTCGTGCCAGCCCCAAAGAAATTGACGAACTCAATATTTTGCACGCTACTATGCTCGCCATGACTAGAGCGGTACAAGGATTGTTGATCCCGCCGACTCACGTGTTGGTAGATGGTAATCGTTGTCCAAAATGGGGTTACTCCAGTGAAGCCATCGTTAAAGGAGATGGATTAATTGCTGAAATATCGGCTGCTTCTATTATTGCAAAAGTGACGCGGGATCAAGAAATGTTAATTTTGGATCAACAATACCCAGAGTATGGCTTTGCCAAACATAAAGGTTACCCCACAGCATATCATCTGGCTAAGCTTATGAAGCTTGGACCACTCCCTGAATATCGTATGAGTTTTAAGCCGGTGCAGCAATCTCTTGCTATGCGCGATGGCCAGTTAGCAGGCTCTTAAATGACACAAGAATTACCACAAAACCCAACTAACTTCATACATTTACGCGTACATAGCGACTATTCCATGCTGGATGGGCTAAATAAGGTTAAACCTCTTATCGCCCATGTTAAAGAGCTGGGTATGCCTGCAGTCGCTATTACTGACCAAATGAACATGTGTGGTTTGGTTAAGTTTTATAGTCAAGCACATGCTAATGGTATCAAGCCTATTATTGGTGTGGACTTTTGGGTACAAAGTGACGAGTTAGAGGGGACATTATTCCGTCTTACTTTGTTAGCTTTGGACAATAAAGGCTACAAAAACATCACTCTGTTAGTCTCCAAAGCCTATTTACGTGGCAGTATTAAAGACAGAGCAGTGATCGACAAAGATTGGTTAGTAGAGCACAACCAAGGCGTCATTATATTATCAGGGGGTAAAACGGGTGATTTAGGCTTGCTGCTGACCAAAGGTAATATGGATATTGCCCGTAATGTCACAGAGTTTTATCAACAACACTTTGCGAACCGTTTTTATTTGGAATTGACCCGCACGGGTAGGGTTGGTGAAGAAGATTATATTCACCGAGCGGTAGATTGGGCGCAACAATTTGACTTGCCATTGGTTGCTACAAATGAAGTTTGTTTTATAGATAGACAATACTTTGATGCCCATGAAATTCGTGTGGCCATCCACGATGGTTACACATTAAACGATCCCCGCAGACCTAAGGAATACTCAGAGCAGCAATACTTACGTACGTCTGAAGAAATGGTTGCTTTATTCGCTGATATACCTGAAGCCATACAAAATACCGTGGAAATTGCAAAACGTTGTAATGTCACCGTGCAGCTTGGTACTTACTTTTTGCCTGATTTTCCCACTGACGGTATGGATATTAAAGACTTTTTGGTCAAGGTATCCAAAGAAGGCTTAGAACGACGCCTGGCGTATTTGTTCCCCGATGAGCAAGTGCGAATAGAAAAACGCCCTGAGTATGATGAACGTTTAGCAATTGAGCTTGTCGTTATTAACCAAATGGGTTTTCCCGGTTATTTTTTAATCGTAATGGAGTTTATTCAATGGAGTAAGGATAATAATATCCCTGTTGGGCCTGGCCGTGGGTCGGGTGCAGGTTCTTTGGTCGCCTTTGCGCTGGATATTACCGATCTTGATCCACTTGAATATGACTTGTTATTTGAACGATTCTTGAACCCTGAACGAGTATCGATGCCAGATTTCGATGTCGATTTTTGCATGGACAGACGTGATGAGGTTATTGATCATGTGGCCGAAATGTACGGCCGTGATGCCGTATCACAGATTATTACTTTCGGTACTATGGCGGCAAAAGCAGTGGTGCGTGATGTGGGCCGTGTTTTGGGGCATCCTTATGGTTTTGTTGACCGAATATCTAAACTTATTCCGCCTACACCGGGAATGACCCTAGAAAAAGCGTTTCTTGAAGAACCTCGTTTACCCGAGTTATACAGCCAAGACGAAGACGTCAAAGAGCTGATTGATATGTGTCGTATCCTGGAAGGTTGTACCCGTAACGCGGGTAAACATGCCGGTGGTGTGGTGATTTCTCCTACAAAAATAACCGATTTTTCTCCGCTCTATTGTGATGATGAAGGTAAAAATCCGGTCACCCAATTTGATAAAAACGACGTAGAGACGGCAGGCTTAGTTAAGTTTGATTTCTTGGGATTACGGACACTGACCATCATTCAGTGGGCGACTGATATGATCAAAAAGGGAAAGGGCATTGATGTTGATATTGCTGCCATCCCTCTGGTCGATGCAAAATGTTTTAGGTTACTGCAAAATGCAGAGACCACTGCGGTATTTCAGCTTGAATCCCGTGGAATGAAAGAGTTGATTAAACGTCTCAAGCCAGATTCCTTTGAAGATATCATTGCACTTGTAGCTCTGTTCAGACCCGGTCCATTGCAATCAGGTATGGTTGAAAACTTTATCGACCGAAAGCATGGCCGTGAAGAAGTTTCCTACCCTGATGCAGAATATCAACATGAATGTTTAAAAGAAATTTTGCAGCCAACCTATGGCATTATCCTTTATCAAGAGCAGGTCATGCAGATTGCTCAGGTCATGTCGGGTTATAGCTTGGGAGGCGCAGATTTGCTGCGCCGTGCTATGGGTAAGAAAAATCTAGAGGAAATGGAGAAACAGCGGGAATCATTCGAGACTGGGGCCAAGGATAATGGCATTGATCCTACTCTTGCCATCAAAATATTTGACCTAGTAGAAAAATTTGCAGGATACGGTTTTAACAAATCACATTCTGCCGCTTATGCTTTGGTGTCTTATCAAACTTTATGGCTTAAAACCCATTACCCCGCAGAGTTTATGTCTGCAGTTATGTCAGCGGATATGGATAACTCAGACAAAATTGTGACCTTGGTTGATGAATGTAATCGTATGGGATTAACCATTTTGCCTCCCGATGTGAATGCTGGTAGTCATAAGTTTACTGTGGATCAAGAAGGGCGCATTGTCTACGGTATCGGAGCAATCAAAGGGGTGGGTGAAGGTCCAATCGAAGCTATTATTGAGGCACGCGAAGATACCGGTAAGTTTAATGATTTATTCGATTTTTGTGCCAAAATTGACCTTAAACGTATTAATAAGCGGATATTAGAAAAATTAGTACTGGCAGGTGCATTAGATAATTTAGGCCCACACCGTGCTTCATTAATGTCTTCTTTACCTGACGCACTGGCAGCGGCAGGCCAACATGCTAAAGATAAAACATCGGGGCAATCAGACATGTTTGGTTTGCTCACCACTGAGCCTGAAAAAGTACAACAAGCTTTTGCCGATGTGCCACCTTGGCCTGAGAAAGTCTGGTTAGATGGCGAGAAAACTACGTTAGGCCTTTATCTAACAGGACATCCAATCAATCAGTACCTGAGTGAAATCAAGCACTATGCACCTTGTCGTTTAGTTGACCTAAAGCAAACTAACAGAGATCAAATCGCTTATGCTGTGGGTTTAGTATTAGGTGTTAGAGTGATGACCAATAAACGAGGTCGTCGTTGGGCCTTAGTGACATTAGATGATAAAAGCGCCAGGATAGACGTAAGGTTTTTCCCTGATATGCTTGAGCAATACGAAGAATTACTGCAGGAAGACAAAATTTTGGTCATAAGTGGACAGGTCAGCTTTGATGAGTTCTCTGGTGGCAATACAATGTCGGCTCGTGATGTGATGGATTTAGTCCAAGCCCGTGAGAAAAATGCCAAGGGTCTACAAGTTCATTTAGAATCAAGCTGGTGTAATCCGTCAAGTGTGGCTAAACTGCGAACCATTTTGGAACCTTATCAAGGTGGAAGTTGTCCGGTTCAGATACATTATGTACACCCAGACGCAAAAGTAGATTTAACCTTGGGCGCGCAGTGGTATGTTACACCCCAAGATGAGTTACTATATGACTTACAACAGCTATTGGGTAAACCTCAGGTTGACTTAGAATTTCACTAACTTGCTTTTAAAAGCAAATGGATGAAAGCTGCAAACAATTATTATTAGGTGTTCAATGAGTGTAAATTTTTTAGAATTCGAAAAACCTATCGCTGAATTAGAAGCGAAGATTGAAGAGTTAAGATTAGTCAATCAAGGCGGTGAATTCGATCTCAATATCGAAGAAGAGATCACCAAACTTCGAGAAAAAAGTGCAGAATTAAGCCGCAAAATTTTTGCAGACCTAGGCGCCTGGCAAGTATCTCAAATTGCGCGACATCCAATGCGTCCTTATACCTATGACTATCTTGAACGTATTTTTACCGAATTTGATGAACTTGCTGGTGACAGAGCCTTTGCTGATGACAAAGCCATAGTTGGTGGTTTAGCTAAAATTGATGGGCAGTCAGTGATGATTATTGGTCATCAAAAGGGCCGCGATACTAAAGAAAAAATCAAACGTAATTTTGGCATGCCTAAACCAGAAGGCTACCGAAAAGCGTTACGTCTAATGGAAATGGCTGAACGTTTTAATTTACCTATTATTACGTTTATTGATACTCCTGGTGCATACCCCGGAGTAGGCGCAGAAGAGCGTGGTCAAAGCGAAGCTATTGCCCGTAATCTTAAAGTTATGTCCGGCTTGAAAGTGCCAGTCATATGCACTGTGATTGGTGAAGGCGGCTCTGGTGGTGCATTGGCAATAGGTGTAGGCGATAGAGTGAACATGCTTCAATACAGTACTTACTCTGTTATTTCACCAGAAGGTTGTGCCTCTATTTTGTGGAAAAGTGCTGAAAAGGCACCACAGGCTGCCGAAGCTATGGGTGTCAGTGCTGGGAAAATTAAAGAGTTAGGATTGATCAATCAAATTGTGAATGAACCCTTAGGTGGTGCGCACAGAGATTATGACAGTATGGCAGCTAACTTAAAAGCTACGCTTAAGCAGCAATTAGCTCAGCTTGCTAGTTTATCTACCGAAGAATTGTTAGCCCAACGTTATGAACGATTAATGTCTTTTGGTTATTGTTAATAATCAGTGTCATTATTATTTATTAATGCATTAATAAATGCATAAATAAACATATTATGTAGGGCCATCTGAAAAGGTGGCTTTTTTGTTATCGGAGGGTGTAAGCCATCATGTCGGTCTTGAATACACTAAGAGAACAACTCAGCTGTGATCCGCTTTTCTCGGCGACTCATATCGTTGTTGCCTTCAGTGGTGGCGTAGACTCCCATGTTTTATTGCACGCTCTTCATAGTGTAAGACAGGAAGCTAGACTCGACTTTCAACTCAGTGCTATTCATATTCACCATGGTTTAAGCAAACATGCAGACCAGTGGCAAACACATTGTCAGCAAGTGTGTAATCAATTAGACATAGCATTTCAAACTGTGAATGTATCCGTTGAAGCGTTACCAAGGCAAAGCCTTGAAGCACAAGCAAGGGAAGCGCGTTACAACAAGCTAGTTGAATTAGCACCAGTGAATAGTCAAGTGGTACTAGGACAACATCAAGATGACCAACTTGAAACCTTTTTATTACAGCTAAAGCGAGGCGCTGGGCCTAAAGGTCTATCGGCAATGAATCGTACTTGGGTGTCACCTTGCCCATTACAACCGGATAAACAAGTACGATTTTATCGACCGCTACTAAATACCAAGCAACAAGTGATTTTAGATTATGCACAGCAACATAAGCTGCAATGGTGTGAAGATGAGTCTAATCAAAACACAGACTTTGAGCGCAATTTTTTACGTCACGATGTGTTGCCTGTTTTACAAAATCGTTGGCCTGAAATTTCACGCTCCGTTGCTAGAAGCGCTGCGCTATGTGCCGAGCAACAACGTTTATTAGATGAAGTCTGTTGTGAAAAGCTTAAGCCAATAAAAGCCTCAGCTAACAGTCTACATTTACCTGCCCTTAAGCAGCTGAATCAATCATGGTTACATCAGTTGGTGCGTTACTGGTTATCTGAGTTAGGAATTCAAAGCCCTTCTTTAGCAGTGTTAAATCAACTTATACCAGAGGTGCTTAATGCTGCAGATGATGCTATGCCAATTTTGCAATGGAACGGTTGGCAGTTTAGGCGGTTTAATCAACAGTTATTTGTGATAAGAGCCAGTCTAGAAAAAGTCTTAATACATAAGATTTGGCAGGGAGAGGAGAGTATACAATTACCTGAAAATATGGGGCGCTTAACGTTTACCCAGTTCAATGATGTGTCAACTAATGATGTGTCAACTAATAATATGCAAACCAATAATAAGCGGATAGATGATACGTCACAGCTAATTGTTAATCCAAATTTGGGGGCTATTTTAATCCGTTCAGGTGGATATTCTGCGAGATTTAGACCTGCAGGCAGCAATCACTCCAAACCCGTTAAACAATGGTTTAAACAATGGAAAGTGGCGCCATGGTTTAGGGATTCCGTGTTGTTGATTATTCAGAATGAGCAAGTGTTAGGTCTATTCATCGCAGGCTGTTGGAAGATAGCCGACAAAGGTGACATAAAAAGTGTAAACGATCCACAGTGGCTTATAACATTGGCTCATTAGGCTTAAATATAACCACTCAGTTCAAATGTTATCTTATGGGTTTTGGAACTGACTAGCGTTGCTATTGAAGTGCGACTATCTTGTCGATACGTCTATTAAATAATCTTTGATTCTCGTAATTTACTTACCGTGCTGGTGTCATAACCTAGCAGCTCAATTAACACATTTTCAGTATGTTCTCCCAGATTGGGTGGAGCCTGATGGTAAACGATAGGTGTACGAGAAAAGTTGATGGGGTTTGCCACTGTTGGCACTTTGCCATTAACGGGGTGGGTAAGTTCACCTAGCATTTTACGATGTTTTATTTGGGGGTTTTCGAAGACTTGGGCAATGTCATTAATTGGGCCACATGGCACCCCTTTTATTTCTAGTTGTTGTAACCAAAATTCACTTTTTTTTGCTTTGATGATGTTTGTCAATCGCTGAATAACAACCTCTCTGTTGCGCACTCTTGCTTGATTAGTGGCAAAGTGAGGGTCATGTATCAATGTTTGGCAATTTGCCACCTGACAAAAATCTGCAAATTGCGAATCGTTGCCTATGGTTAAGATAATGAAGCCATCTGCAGTTTGAAAGGTTTGATAGGGCACAATATTAGGGTGAGCATTACCCATGCGTTGTGGGGTGTCTTGGCTCACTAAATAGTTCATCCCTTGATTGGCTAAACAGGCCACTTGCACATCAAGTAAGGCAAGGTCTATATGCTGTCCTAACCCTGATTTTTCACACTCAATAATAGCTGCTTGTATGGCTGTGGTGGCATACATGCCAGTGAGAATATCGGTGAGTGCTACCCCAACTTTTTGTGGGCCACCGCCAGGTAGGTGATCGGGCTCTCCTGTTACACTCATCAGTCCGCCCATACCTTGTAACAAAAAGTCGTATCCGGCTCTTTTCGCATAGGGACCGTCTTGACCAAAACCGGTTATAGAGCAATAAATTAACTTAGGGTTGATGGCCGATAAACTGGCGTAATCAAGGTGGTATTTTTCTAAGCTGCCTACTTTGAAATTTTCTATTAATACATCACAACTTTCTATCAGTTGATGAATAATAGCTTGCCCTTCTTGGTGGCGAATATCTATTGTAATAGACTGCTTTCCACGATTAGCAGATAAAAAGTAAGCGGATTCTGTGGGATTTTCAGCTGTTTTATTATTTAGAAATGGAGGACCCCAGTGACGAGTGTCGTCACCTTGAATGGGTTTTTCTACTTTGATTATTTCTGCGCCTAAGTCTGCCAACATTTGTCCGGCCCAAGGTCCCGCTAATATGCGACTTAGTTCAAGTACGCGAATATGTGAAAGTGCTGATGACATAAGTTGCTCAAAAATTACTATGTGAAATTATATTATACAGGCAATTTAAGCACCAAAAATATCTAACTGGTTATTATGGGTTTTAGGTAAAATCATTGAGGGAATTAAGGTGTTGGGGTAGAGCTGTTTGAAGTCATTAAAAAAGGCTTCAGCTAACCAAGGTGCATCGACTGTATTGGCCATATGAAAAAACAAATAGGGCGACTTGCCCTCATCTAACCATTGTTTGGTTTTGTGGATCCAAGGTGTATAAAATTGTTTATTGGTCTGAATAACCGGATGACCTACAAAACGCACTAATGGGGTGTCCGATGTGGCAATCACATTAGTCGGCACTCTGGGTTTCTTTCTATGTGCATCTTCAATGATTTTGTCGCCATTTGCAGGACAGGCAAATAAAGCTCTGGTGTCCATGATCGCGCGATTGATATTATGTTCTATCAGCAGTTGATTAAATGCTTTTTCGTTATCACTCTTATCAAAAAAACCTAAGTGCCTGACTTCAATGGCATAGCGAAAATTCTTAGGTAACAGTTGGATGAAATGCGTTAAGGTGCCGAGTTGACTTGGGCTAAAACTGGCAGGTAGTTGTAATATTAAGCAGCCTAACTTATCTTCCAATAATGCCATGCGGTTGAGGACTAAGTGTAATTCGTCTTTAATATTTAACAGTTTTTTATCGTGACTGATACTGCGGTGAAACTTAAAAGTAAAACGAAAGTCATTAGGCACCTGCTCAGCCCAGCGTCTTATCGTTTTTTCATCAGGAATATGATAAAAGCTGGTGTTGCCTTCTACGCTATTAAAGTGCCGCGCGTAAGTTGCAAGGCTTTGTTCTTTTAATGTGTTGGCTGGAAACAAACTACCAAACCATTGTTCATGAGTCCATATAGGGCAACCCGTTCTGATTAAAGCCACTTACATTTCCTCAATAAAAAGCCCTCAAAGTGAGGGCTTAGCTTAACAAATTAACCATTACAACTTGATAATATTATTACCTGTGTCTCGGTCAATAAAGCGTACAAAGGGGTCTATACCGGCAAAGTTAGGTATTTCGTCAACGATGAGTTCGATCACAGTATCGCCACTTTCAATGGCGTGCAGCCCTTGATAGATTATTTTGTTTTCAGCGGCAAAGTCATTAGGATCTTCGCTGAACAAAACAATCTCTACTTCTTTAGCAAAAGGTTGTTCTGTTTCTTGGCCTTTACCGTCCGCACTAAATTGCTGTGCTGTGACGGTTAATGTGACTTTGGTTTTACCTTTTTCAAGCGCTTCTTTTGTAACTTCTTTAGCCCGCAAATCGTAAATAGTAATTTGCTCAAACAAGTCTTTAATATAAGCCTGCTCTGCTTCGTTCGACACGCTGTTTAAATGTCTGACTAAGTCTAAGGTAGTAGGGTACAAGTCTTCTCTAAACTTATATTCTTTTAGCAATGCTTGCAGGGCTTGATTAAGGCGTTTTTCACCTAGTGTATTGACTAACGCCATCATCACTACTGAGCCTTTGCGGTAATGTATGTATTGTTGGTTTTCGGAGCGTAACAGCGGCATTTCTTCAATTCGTTCTGCGCTTCGACCTCTTAGGTAGCTATCCAACTCATAAGTGAGGAACTTGCGCAGCCGGGTCTCGCCGTATTTTTTCTTCATGACCATTAATGCACTGTATTGCGACAATGTTTCCGACAATATCGCACTACCTTGTACATTGGCCGCGTTTAGTTGATGCCCCCACCACTGGTGGGCTACTTCGTGAGCAGTGACATAATACACAGGGTCAATATCTTCTGGATTACGTAAGTCTGAAATAAAGCCAATGTTTTCAGAGTAAGGCACAGTATTGGCAAAACTTTGCGCAAAACTGCGGTAACCTGGAAATTCAATAATCCGTAATTGTTTATGTTGATAGGGGCCAAACACCTGTTGAAAGTAGTCGAGTGAGTCTTGGCTGGACTCAATCATTCTGTCCACATTCCAATGATGATTTTTATGGTAGTAGACCTCGATATTAATCCCATTATGATCGACTTTTTTTGTTTCGAGGTTAGCCGACATCACGCTAAAAAAGTTGACCATAGGTGCATCCATTTCATATCGATAATAATTGCGGCCATCCTGTTGCCACTCTTTTTGTAAATACCCCGGCACTATGGCAAATTGGTCGCCACTGGTGGAGACAGTAGCGCTAAAATCTATAAATTCGACTCCTTTTCCAAAAAAGCTTTCCGTGTAGCGGCTAGTATCTTCAAGTTTATAGGCCCGCTGCAGAGGCTCTAAGTCTCGTTTACGGCGTTCATGTTGATCTCTTATTAGGTAACTCTCATTAAAACCAAAAGATGGGAACAACTCAAAGTTGTTTATAAATGTACCGTTTTTCACCAGAGTATTGTCTTCACCTCTGTCTTTAAATCCTTGATGAGCACGGGTCACTTTGACTTGACCAGCGCGTTCTTCGCCAGGTGCCATAGGTTGAGTTAATTCAAACCATGCAAGGTTGTATTGGGTATTAATTTCACCTAATTTTCCACCAGATATCACGATATCAAGGTCTTTAGTAAATCGTGGAATATTGAGCAGGAAACGATCGATGGATTGATCTGTGCGGTTAATAAGAGTGACGGTCGCGCTGGCTTCGATACGTCGTTCTTTGGGGTAAATATCGATTGCCGCATCAATGCCAACAACACTTGGCATAGGCGCGTCACGAAATTCAACGTAGTCTTTTTCGTAATTAGCCTGTGTATTCAAACTCTCTTCTTGGCCATAAAACTCATTCAACACTTTGGTGTTGTAATGAATATACCCACCTGTCGCCAGGAATATCAGCATGGCAGCCATGGCAATACTTTTACCTTGATTACCTAACTGATAACTTAACAAACGAAAACGTTGTCTAAGTGAGGCTTGAGGACCCCTTTGCCACATCCCATAACTCATCACACCCAGAACCACTGATAGAGCGGCCCAATACAACATATACCAGTTCTGAGTCTGAATAAACCAGCCATATCCATTCAAATCTGAGTATTGCAAAACAGGCGCGGCGCCAAAATTAAACATGTTGTGTTCAATGCCTATTTGAGAGAAGGCAATGGATACAAAGATGTAGCCAACAAAAATCAACATACCCACATATTTATTGGGGCTGAGTACTTGAATTAAAAAAGCTAGCACTACAGTTAAACAAAATGGCAATACGGCAAAATACAGTAAGCTAATTAAATATTGTCCGAGTTCGATATTTTCATAACCCGAGAGTAATTGTTTAATAACAGCGATTATCAAGCCTAAAAAATGCAGCGATACGATGACTAACATTACGGCCAGCAATTTTGATAACCAAAAAGTGACATTGGGCACAGGCATACTGTCTATAATATCACCCATACCCACAGTCTTTTCACGCCAAACTACTTCTGCGGTGTAATAAGTAATGACAATAATCGTCATTAGGCTAAAAGCCCCCACAATAATTTGCACTAAGGTTTGCGTGAGTGGCCAGTTTGGAGCGCCATATATCCCGTTTATGTCGAAAAAGCTGGCAATGAGTTGAAAGGCCGAAAATAACAATAAAACAGGGAATGCCGGGCTTAACACGACTTGTTTTATTTCAAATTTGGTGCGCAGCATAAATTGCGCGAAACCATTATTGACTGAGGCCTTAATCGCTATATTGCTGTTAGCGGGTATTACATCAATTCTTTCTTTCTTTATCTTTTTGCTGGTTTTGTTCGCAGCTAAATTTAATGATTGAAACAGTCCGCCTGTGGTCAGCAAAATAAAGCCACCCACCGCTAGCCACAATAATCGGTTTTGTAATATTGCACCCTCAAAAACCGGTAATAGTGAATTCTTTTCAAAGGCTGTCCAGTAGCGGGTATATTCGCGAAATGAATTGAGTCCAAAGGGGTCGAGCAGTGCTCTAATCGTTCGTTGCTCGGGTTCATTAAACACTTGTCCTGCAACCACATATAAAATAAATAGACCTAACGCACAGATGTAGCCTGCCATCACACTTTTGAAAAGGTTAGTTGCGCCGTAAAACAAAGCTGAAAAAATAAAGATGGTAGTGGTAGAGAATATCAAGAAGGGTTGTAGATACATCATCAAGCTGTTCGGGCCAATTCTTTCACCATCCACCCAAGGCATTAAGCTTCCTATCAATATACCTACTGGCACCATGGCAAACACGGTTAGACATATCAAATATGCGCCCAAAAATCTTCCGAGATTATAATTAAAGGCATTGATTGGTTTGGTATAAATAATCTCTGACATCAAAGACGTATGGTTTCGCGTTGCGGTACCTGCCACGAAATTAACTACCATAAACATCGCAAAAATGCTTAAAATTAGCATGATTTGAGTCACAGCAAAGGGGCTATTAAACAAGACATTACCACCTGAGCCAATTTGCACCTGATCAATGGTGATGGCCAAAAATGGCAATAAGAAAAAGACCAAACAGGTCACAATAAAAGAGGGTTGGCGAGTAAAGTAGCGCCATTCAAACCCTAACATTTGAGTAAACATGATAGAGCTTCCTTATGCTACTTGGGTTGAATGAGAATTATGTTGAGGGTTCTGTCGAGAATTATGTAAGGTAGAAAAATACACATCTTCTAGGGTCGCAGGGGTACTTTCAAAACCTTCAGGCGCGTCGGGTGCCAGAACATGTAAAACCGTGCGACCAGCAAACAGACGTTTTGAAATAACAGGCAGAGTATTCTCTAATACCGCGGCTTCATCAATAGACACCGTTTTACGCCAAATTTGTCCGTTTAAATCGCCAGTGATATCCAAAGGATTACCTTGCAATAATATTTGTCCGTTACCTAATACCGCCATATTGGGGCAAAGCTCAGACACGTCATCGACTATATGAGTAGATAAAATAATGACTTTTTCTTCGCCTAAGGTAACCAGTAAGTTATGGAAGCGATTGCGCTCTTCTGGATCAAGGCCTGCTGTTGGTTCGTCTACAATCAGTAAATCAGGGTCACCCAATAACGCCTGAGCAATTCCAAAACGCTGGCGCATGCCGCCAGAAAAACCACTGACCGCTTTTTTGCGATGTTGAAATAAATTAGTGCGGGCTAACAACCCATCCACAGCTTCTTTACGCTCTGCTTTTTTAGCAATGCCTTTTAATATCGCTAAGTGATCTAATAAATCATGGGCACTCACACGAGGGTAAACACCAAAGTCTTGTGGTAAATAACCTAAACGTTGACGTAATTCGTTGGGCTGGGTCAGTACATTAATCTGATCGAAGTCAATATTGCCTGTATCGGGTTGTTGCAGCGTGGCAATAGTGCGCATCAAACTGGACTTACCGGCTCCATTAGGTCCAAGCAGACCAAACAAGCCTTTTGGTATATCTATACTGACATCGTTAAGGGCTTTCACCCCGTTGTCGTAAGTTTTTGTTATATTTTTGATTTTTAGCATTGCTCGATCCCTGTTATTCAATTTTATGGTTACAAATATGCAGAATTCATTTTCAATAGTCTATAGGTGCAACATTTTCTTACTAAAACTGAGAATTTAATTTAGCAGAATGCTGATCCGGTATATACTGTCCGGCCTTAATTTTTCATCAATGTTTACGTTTTAAAGGCGGTTTTTCATGCGCACAGATTATTGTGGCAATATCAATTCATCTCATATCGGACAAACCGTCACTTTGTGTGGCTGGGTTAATCGTAGTCGTGATTTAGGTGGGGTGATTTTTCTCGACCTACGCGACCGAGAGGGTGTGGTACAGGTGGTATTTGACCCTGATTTAGTCGAAACCTTTGATACTGCAAATAGCCTACGTAATGAATTTTGTGTGCAGTTAAGTGGTGAGGTGCGCGCCAGGCCATCAGGCCAAGTTAACAAAGATATGTCTACTGGCGAAATTGAAATGCTCGGTAAATCTTTGACCATCCTCAACAAAGCTGCGCCACTCCCCCTAGATTGGAATCAAGAAAATTCTGAAGAACAGCGACTAAAATATCGTTACTTGGACCTACGTCGTCCATTGATGAGCGATCGTTTGAAATTCAGAGCCAAAGTCACCAGCACTGTGCGCAACTATCTTGAAAACGATGGTTTTTTGGATATCGAAACCCCTATTTTGACCAAAGCCACACCAGAAGGTGCCCGTGATTATTTGGTGCCAAGCCGCACTCATAAAGGACAGTTTTTTGCTTTGCCACAATCACCACAATTGTTTAAACAATTATTGATGATGTCGGGCATGGACAAATATTATCAAATCGTAAAATGTTTTCGTGACGAAGATTTACGAGCAGATCGCCAACCTGAGTTCACTCAGATTGATATTGAAACGACCTTCTTAGATGCTGGTGGAGTGATGGCGATCACTGAAGGATTAATACGTAATTTATTCCAAAAAATGTTGTCAGTAGATTTGGGCGAATTCCCAAGCATGACATACGCAGATGCTATGCGCCGTTTTGGTAGCGACAAACCTGATTTACGTAATCCATTAGAATTGACTGATATAGCTGATTTACTAAAAGACGTTGAATTTAAAGTGTTTTCTGGCCCTGCCAATGACGCTAAAGGTCGTGTTGCCGTTATCTGTGTTCCGGGTGGTGCTAAGCTGTCCCGCAAACAAATTGACGACTACGGTAAATATGTGGGTATTTACGGTGCAAAAGGGTTGGCTTGGATGAAAGTCAACGACCTTGAAGCTGGAATGGAAGGATTACAATCACCTATCCTTAAATTCTTAAATGAAGACGTGGCCAAAGGTATCGTTGAACGCAGTGGTGCACAAAGTGGCGACATTCTTTTGTTCGGTGCCGATAGCAATACAGTGGTCACAGAAGCCTTGGGTGCGCTTAGGATAAAATTAGGCGAAGACTTAGCGTTATTAGAAGGTGACTGGAAACCACTTTGGGTTGTGGACTTTCCTATGTTTGAGGAGTTTGATGGTCAGTTTCATGCATTGCATCATCCGTTTACAGCACCAAGAGATATGACTCCAGATGAGCTAGCGGCTAACCCCGCAGGTGCTTTGTCAAATGCATACGACATGGTATTAAATGGTTGTGAGTTAGGTGGCGGGTCGGTACGTATTCACCAACAAGATATGCAGGCCAAAGTGTTTTCACTGTTAGGAATTAGTGATGAAGAGGCCGAATTGAAATTTGGTTTCTTGCTTGAAGCGCTTAAATTTGGTGCGCCGCCCCATGCTGGTTTAGCTTTTGGCTTAGACCGCTTGGTGATGTTGATGACGGGTGCTACATCTATTCGTGATGTCATGGCATTTCCCAAAACTAACACAGCAGCTTGTCCTTTGACAAACGCACCAGGTGAAGCCAATCCACAGCAACTCAAAGAGCTGTCGATTCAAACGGCGATAGAAAAGAAAGCTGACTGATTTAAATTACCAATGGCATCAAACTATCGTATTCCTCAATCTGCCCTCACGGTTGTATATAACCGTGCTGGGCAAGTGTTGGTGATGCAACGCAATGATGATCCCGAATTCTGGCAATCAGTGACCGGCACTTTAGAGCAAGGTGAAAAGCCAACCAAGACGGCTTTACGTGAGGTGTTGGAAGAAACCAGTATTGATATTATAGAATCTGCTTATCAGTTAATTGATTGCCAAAAAATCAATACCTATGAAATCCGTGATAGATGGAAACACCGCTATCCACCTGGTACTCCCTACAACACAGAACATGTATTTGTAGTTGAAGTCGCCAATGAGCAGGGCATAGTACTAACTGAACACTCTGCCTATCTATGGTTAGACAAATCATCCGCTATGAAAAAAGTGTGGTCGGACACTAATCGTGAGGCAATCTCTTTATATGTGCCAGATTTATAAACTCAATTGTTACCTTAAGCGGTCAATTGTGTCGGTTCGAGTCATGGATTAATGGCGATTATTTTGGGTATTGATCCCGGCTCCCGGATCACAGGTTACGGGATCATTAAAAAAGTCGGCCAAAAATCCGAGTATATTGGAAGTGGCTGTATTCGCTTGCAAGGCGACGAGCTTGCCTCTCGCTTAAAACAAATTTTCGATGGTGTAAGTGAAATCATTCATCAATTTCAACCCACTGACTTCGCAATCGAGCAAGTATTTATGGCCAAAAACCCCGCCTCTGCGTTAAAACTCGGTCAAGCAAGAGGTGCAGCAATAGTCGCTGCAACGGCATTTGATTTACCTGTTGCTGAATACTCAGCACGGCAAATCAAACAAGCAGTCGTAGGCAAAGGTAACGCGGATAAATCCCAAGTGCAGCACATGGTGACGTATTTGTTAGGGCTGGCCTCAAAACCGCAAGCAGATGCCGCTGATGCTCTTGCTGTTGCGCTGTGCCACAATCACACCCATCAAAGTTTAATAAAAATGTCCGGCCAAGCGACAAAAACTGTGCGTGGGCGGTTGCGATAACCCGCCTGAGATAGGGCGTTTGAGATAATCTGATAAAGCTAGCCGTCAGTAAAAATATAAGGAAACAAAATGATTGGTAATATTCGTGGCATATTAATTGAAAAACAGCCACCGGAAATTCTGATAGAAGCGGGGGGCGTGGGGTATGAAGTACAAGTACCTATGACCAGTTTTTATCAATTACCCGAAATTGGTCAAGAAGCGAATATATGTATTCATTTTGTGGTGCGTGAAGATGCACAGCTGTTGTTTGGTTTTGCCAATAAACAAGAACGTGCCGTATTTCGTGAACTAATTAAAGCCAGCGGAGTAGGGCCAAAGTTGGCACTCACTATATTGTCAGGTATGAACGCGCAACAGTTTATGCAATGTGTCAGTCTGGAAGATGTGACCGGTTTAACTAAGCTACCTGGTGTCGGCAAAAAAACCGCCGAACGCTTAGTGATTGAGATGCGCGATAGGTTAAGCAAGTTGGCCAAAGATCAGGGCTATGCGCAAACCGTGCATCTGACACCTGATTTACCTGTTGAGAACACCTTTGTTCAACGTACCGATGCGAAAGAGGAAGCCTTAAGTGCATTGATTGCTTTAGGATACAAACCACCGCAGGCGATGAGAGTGATTAACGCAGTATATAAAGAAGATATCAGTAGCGAAGCCTTGATCCGAGAAGCTCTACGAGCAATGGTTTAACAAAATCCGTCAAAGTAATAAGTCTTTTTAAGCCGGCTTTTTTAAAGACGGCTTTCAATAATTTTGTTACTGTATAAAAATACACCGGTTAACCTAAAATATTAGCAAAATAAAACATGATTGAAGCAGACCGCATAATAAAACCCACCGCCAGCCACGAAGATGAAGTGGTTGACCGCGCTATACGACCTAAAATGTTGGCAGATTATACTGGTCAAAATCATGTTTGTTCGCAAATGGAGATTTTTATTGAGGCAGCGCGAAAACGTAGTGATGCTTTAGATCACTTACTTATTTTTGGTCCTCCTGGATTAGGTAAAACAACGTTAGCCTATATTGTAGCGAATGAGATGGGTGTAAACATTAAAACCACTTCTGGCCCAGTGCTTGAAAAAGCCGGTGATTTGGCTGCGCTTTTGACAAATCTCGAAGAAAATGATGTGTTATTTATTGATGAAATTCATCGTCTTAGCCCTGTAGTTGAAGAAATTCTTTATCCTGCTATGGAAGACTACCAGCTGGATATTATGATTGGTGAAGGCCCAGCGGCGCGTTCAATCAAATTAGAATTACCCCCTTTTACTTTAATAGGTGCTACGACAAGAGCAGGCTCACTCACTTCCCCTCTTAGAGACCGTTTTGGCATTGTGCAGCGTCTTGAATTTTATAATATTAAAGACCTCACCCAAATTGTAAAACGCTCGGCTAGTTACTTAAATTTAACCTTGCAAGAGGAAGGGGCAGTTGAAATTGCTAGAAGGTCCAGAGGCACACCTAGAATTAGTAACAGACTATTACGCCGAGTAAGAGATTTTGCCGAGGTCCGCTCAGACGGTAATATTACCTTAGAGGTAGCTAGCCAAGCCTTGGATATATTGGACGTCGATAAAGAAGGCCTTGATTATATGGATCGTAAGTTGCTGTTAGCCATTATTGAAACATTTATGGGTGGCCCTGTGGGGCTTGATAACCTTGCCGCGGCTATAGGTGAAGAGAGAGAAACCATAGAAGATGTGATTGAGCCGTTTTTGATCCAGCAAGGGTTTTTGCAGCGCACTCCAAGAGGACGAATTGTCTCACAGCGTGCTTTTTTGCACTTTGGTAAAGATTTCTCACCGGAGTAATTACTTTTAGGGTTTGACGGGTAAATTAAAGCCAAAAAAAGCTCACATGTAATATGTGAGCCAAACAACTAGTGTTAAAGGGAAATAAATCCAGGGAACTTGTCAAATAAACTAATTGCCACATTGTTGAATCAAAATAGATAAATAATGTGCAGTCCAGAAAACGAATACTATTTTAGTCAGATTAATGAAATACACAATTGAATTAAATTCATCTTTGGATTATAAAAACTAATGCACTTTAATTCTAGATCCAACTTAATTGAATTTTTGTTGTATGAAACATTATGAGTTATGTTAAATATCTTCATCGTGTTTTTTTAAATATTAATATTTTTGTATGATGTTGTTTTTTGTTGGTTAAATGTTAGTTTGATTAATTTTGTGAGTGTAAATATTTGTATTAATTGGGCTTAGTGGTTTTTTATGTTTGGGTCGTATTCATATATTGTTTGCTAGCATAAAAATTCACGGGTGATGATATTTAATACCATCAGTTTTGTGTTAAAAATCCATTTTAATTTTCTTTAACATATAAAAGTATTTTTTTACCATGAGTAAACATAGTTATAATGTGCGAGTGTATTACGAGGATACAGACGCAGGAGGTATAGTTTATTATGCTAATTACCTTAAATTCTTTGAGCGCGCCAGAACCGAGTGGTTAAGGCAAATGGGCACAGAGCAAGACATTCTTTTGGAACATTCCGTAGGTTTTGTCGTCAAACGGGTTGAAATGGACAATCACGCGCCTGCTCGCTTCAATGAATTGTTGTGTATTCAGTCTGAAATAGTAGAATTAAGGCGTGCTAGTTTAATATTCAATCAAATAATAATAAGTCCAAACGAGCAACGTTTGGTCAGTGCTTTAATCAGAGTCGCTTGTGTCAATTTATCCAATATGAAACCACAAGCCATTCCTGACAAAATTTTAGGGGAATTTTCACGTGTCATCTGAGATATCTTTTATAGATCTTATTTTAGACGCCAGTTTGCTTGTGCAATTGGTCATGTTGTTGTTGCTTGGAGCATCAGTTGCCTCATGGGCATTTATTTTTGAACGTAGTCGCGCGCTAAACTTTGCCCGCTCTGAGATGAAACAGTTTGAAGATAAATTTTGGTCTGGTGTCGACCTTAATCAATTTTATAAAGAATTAGCGGCTCGTCAATCACTGGAAGGTATGGCCAGTATGTTTTGCTCTGGTTTTAAAGAATTTGTTCGATCTCGCAAAAACGTTTCCACTCCAGCTGATGCAATTATGGAAGGCGTTTCAAGGGCTATGCGAGTTTCTTTATCTCGTGAGATAGACAGTTTAGAAAGTCGACTTCCCTTTTTGGCTACCACGGGTTCAATTAGTCCCTATATTGGTTTGTTTGGAACTGTATGGGGGATAATGAATTCGTTTATCGCTCTAGGCGGTCAACAACAAGCAACCTTATCTATGGTGGCGCCGGGTATCGCTGAAGCATTGATTGCCACAGCAATGGGATTATTTGCTGCTATACCTGCTGTTATCGCCTACAACCGATTTAGCCATCAAGTAGAAAAACTTGAAAATAGCTATGGCAATTTTATGGAGGAGTTCTCGAGTATCTTGCATAGGCAAGCATTATCATCAGGTGAAAATACTTCTCGCTCAGCACGACCGACAGTTTAGGTTTACTGATTATGTATGTAAGAAAGCGCAGACGCCCTGTTTCAGAAATCAATGTGGTTCCCTATATTGATGTAATGTTAGTATTACTGATAATTTTTATGGTAACCGCTCCACTTATCACCCAAGGTGTAAAAGTTGACTTACCCAAAGCAGAGGCTCAGCCTTTGGAGGAAGAGTTAAAACCTCCTCTGGTTGCATCTGTTGATGCACAAGGGCAATATTTTTTGAATGTGGGTGATAGCCAACAAGAGCCTATGTCAGCAATAGATTTAGCGACTTTAGTGGCTGCTCATCTTCAGGTAGAACCAAACACACCAATAGTCGTTAAAGGCGATGGAGCTGTCGCTTATAGTCAAGTGGTGCAGTTGATGGTTTTATTACAAAGAGCAGGTGCGCCTTCTGTTGGATTAATGACTTCGCCGCCCGAGGGTTAATATACAAAATGTTTAAGTTGCGTTTCGCACTTCTTATCTCATTATTTTTGCATGTAGCGGTGATTGCTGCTTTGCTGATAAACGGGCATTTCTCTCAGTCTAAAGTGACACCTAAAACGTTTAATTCTGAGCCTATTATTGAAGCAAAAGTCATTGATGAAAATCAGTTGCAGAAACAAGTTCAGAAGGTTAAAGATGAACAAAGAGCTAAACGAATAAAAGAAGAAAATTGGGTGAAAGAGCTCGAACGTCGTGCTGCTAATGCAGAAAAAAAGCGCAAGCAACAAGAGACCGAGGTATCTAGATTAAAAGAGCAGACGAAGAAACAGCAATTAGATAAGAAAAAAGCCGAGCAAGCGGCTGTGGCTGCAAGAGAAAAACAAAAGCAAGAAAAAGCTAAGGCTAAGCAGCTAGAAGATGAGCGCAAGCGTAAAGAATTAGTAAGGGTAAAAGCCGAAGAGCAAGCCAAACAAGCTAAGGCAAAACGCCAAAAAGAAGAAAAGGCCCTGAAAAAGGCTGAGCGTAAGCGTCAAGATGAAAAGCAAAAAGCAGAACAAGAAAAAATGCTCGAAGAACAGCTTCAGGCAGAACAAGCCGTTCGCCAATTAAAAAGAAATAAACAAGTTTTGACTGAAGTGCAAAAATACCAAGCGCTTATCAAACAAACGATACAGCGTAATTTGATTGTGGATGATGCGATGAAAGGTAAATCTTGTCGTTTGAATATTCGATTAGCTTCAAATGGGTTAGTGACTCAAGTAAAAGAATTGGGTGGGAATACCATTTTATGCCGAGCTGCTAAAGCTGCAGTGTTCAAGTCAGATACATTGCCAGTGTCAAAAGAAGCCGATGTTTACCAACAATTACGTGAAATTAATTTAACCGTTGAGCCAGAATTATAATGTTAAAAACTATGTCCATAACTAAACAGATATTGCTTTCATTTTTTATTTTATCAGTCAGTCTTCATACATTTGCAGCGCTGGAAATTGTTATAACCGAGGGTGTTGATACTTCCAGACCTATTGGTGTAGTGCCATTTCAATGGGTTGGTGAGGGTGTTATGCCAGAAAAGCTCACTAATGTGATTGCTGCTGATTTACGCCGCAGTGGTAAATTTAATCCTATTGATGCTATTGATATGCCTCAATATCCCTATTCAGATAAAAATGTGGACTATAGCGCATGGGCATCAAAAGGTATTGAAGCTGTATTGGTAGGCAAAGTTGAACTATCTGGTGTTAATAGATACACAGTGTCATATGAATTAATCGATGTGTTGCGTGGTCAAATTACTGGGGGGCAGTCGCAAGTGCTGAGTGGCGGTAAGCTTATTGCTAGCAACGATCATGTGTTAGCCGTCAGTAAAATGACTATTTCGGGTAATGATTTCAGAAGGCATTCACATCGTATTAGTGATGTGGTCTACGAAAAATTAACGGGTGAACGAGGTGCCTTTTTGACGCGTATTGCTTATGTCATCGTGCGCGACAGAGACGTTTATGAATTACCCTTTCAATTAGTTGTTGCAGATTATGACGGTGCCAATGAAACCACCTTGCTGCGTTCCCCCGAGCCTTTAATGTCGCCAGCTTGGTCTCCTGATGGTACAAAATTAGCTTACGTCAGCTTTGAGAATAAACGTCCGCAAATATTTATCCAAGATATCTACACTATGAATAGAACCCAGATGACCAGTTTCCCTGGCATTAACGGTTCACCTAAGTTCTCGCCTGATGGCAAAAAGTTAGCTTTGGTATTATCAAAAGATGGTAATCCTGAACTATATATTATGAATATTGCCAGTAGGCAATTACGCAGAGTAACTAAAAATAGAGCAATTGATACTGAACCAAGCTGGACTCCAGATAGTCAGAGCTTAATATTTAGTTCAGAACGGGGTGGTAAACCTCAGATATATCGCGTAAATTTGGCATCTGGAAAAGTACGACGTTTGACTTTTGAAGGCGAAATGAACTTAGGGGGTACTATTACCCCTGACGGAAAACAAATGGTGATGGTCAACCGTACTCGTGGTAAATACCATATATCACGGCAAAACTTGACAAACGGTAATCTTCAGGTTTTGACTAAAACCTATTTAGATGAATCACCCAGTATTGCCCCTAACGGCAGTATGATTATTTACAGTACGTTACATCAAGGCAAACAGGTATTGTCCTTGGTGTCATTGGATGGCAGATTCAAAGCGCTTTTGCCAGCGGCTGATGGGCAGGTGAAGGCTCCGACTTGGTCACCATTTTTGCGTTAATTTTACACATTTACTTAAATTTTATAAAAACAGGAAAAAAGAATGCAACTAAATAAAATTTTTAAGGGTTTGGTTATTGCTCTTCCAGTTATAACTATGATGGCTTGTTCATCAACAGACGATGCTGCAGCAAAAGCAGCTTCAGAAGAATCACGCATTGCCCAAGAGCAAGCAGAAGCGGATCGTAAATCGCAAGAAGCACGTGATTCAATGGTTGAAACCGGCACAGTTGAACCTCTCATGACCCCTGCTGAAGAAATGAAGCAAGAGTTAATGGCGTTAGAAAATAATCAGTTGGTTTACTTTGATTTTGATCGTGCCAACATTAGCTCCGAGTTCTACAACGTTTTAGATCAACACGCTACGTTCTTAACGAAAAACAGTGGACAGTCAATTGTAATTGAAGGTCACTGTGATAGCCGTGGCACACCCGAATATAACATTGCATTAGGTGAGTCTCGTGCCAAATCAGTGCAAACTTATTTATTGAATGCAGGTGTGAGTGCATCACAGATGTCTGTTGTGTCCTACGGTGAAGAAAAGCCTGTTAATAACAATACATCTGCAGCGGCTTTTGCTGAAAACCGCCGTGGTGTTTTGGTTTATCAATAATAGAGCTTAATATGATGAAACGCACCTTAGCGATAAGTTTGCTAGGGCTATATGGAGTCGCAGTGATTGCGGCCCCTGCGCCTGCGCCTGTGACAGATGTAACCAGAAGTAATATCGAACAACGTATTACTGAGCTTGAAAAAAAGTTTTCAACCCGCACAGATGCACAACATCGTCAGCAAGAGCAACTGGATGTTATGCAAAACGAGGTTAATGAACTTCGTGGCTCAATAGAAGTGCAAAACTATCAATTAGAGAAGATTCTCGAACGTCAAAGAGAGCTATATCTCGAAATAGATAAGCGCATTGAGTCTGTTAAGACACAAACTTCGACAATGCCAGTAGATGCTGTTAACACTCTAGTCACGACTGCCGAAGTGCCCTTATCAGAGAATGAAAACGAAGCTTATGATAAAGCTGTTAATTTGATCCTCAAAGATAGGTTATATGAACAAGCCATACCTGAGTTTCAAACATTTTTACAAAACTTCCCAAATTCTAGTTATGTCCCCAATGCACATTATTGGTTAGGGCAGTTATTGTTCAACAAACAAGACTGGGCCAGTGCTGGAGAACAATTTCAGACGTTAATTGTTAATTATCCAGATTCGAGTAAAAGAGCGGATGCAACGTTGAAGTTGGGCATAACTGAAATGGAACGTTCAAATGCAGCCCGTGCTAAACAGCTTTGGGAACAAGTGGTTGCTGAATTCCCCAACTCGTCCTCAGCTAAACTCGCTGAAAAGCGACTCAAAGGACTTTAATAAATAAGATGCCTGTTTAGTTTTGATTGTGTTGCTCAAACATAATTGAGATATCTATGGGGTACTTGGGGTGTTTTTTTCAGTCTCCATGGTTCGTTAAATACACTATTGTTCGGTTTTTCAGCAATCGGTTTGAATTATTGAAATAATAATGTCATTTGGGTTGCGCTGGCGTTTCAATTGAGTATTATATGCCGCCTTCGCTTGAGGCGAAAAGAAAAAATGAAAAGTGGGTCGTTAGCTCAGCTGGTAGAGCAGTTGACTTTTAATCAATTGGTCGCTGGTTCGAATCCAGCACGACCCACCATTTTTTCTTAATCTTGAAGCGATGTGAGTACTTAGTAAGTTTAATCGATGGGTCGTTAGCTCAGCTGGTAGAGCAGTTGACTTTTAATCAATTGGTCGCTGGTTCGAATCCAGCACGACCCACCATCTTTTGAACATTTAGTCTAAGCGCATACAAATTATTAGAAATCTTAAAGTATTCAAATCCATATCCTGTCCTGCGTATATTCACTCAAAATCTTTCATTCACGTATTGTCGACTAAAAGCTAATGTGCAGTTAGAGTCCCTGGTTTTGCCTCACCCACTTATTTGCTTGAATCAGATTTAAATATATTTATTGTTCCTACAAGTCTTCAGTGTGTTCAAATACATGCTGCTAATGATTTACAGTTTGTATTGCCTTGTGCGGCAAGTCATTTAATCGAACTGAACTGTGTTCCTAAAGCATCTGATTTCATTCTTGATACACTTCGTTAGGTCTTAGCTTATATGGTTAGCCATGAGCCTAAAGGAGCGCTGTTCATAAACAATCCTGTTACATGATCTTAGTTGTTTCAACTGTAACCTTTGAAATTTTATATAATTCAGCATTAAGTAAAATTTATCATTTTACACTCAATAATACGGACTCTTGAGTGAATCAGCACAACTGGTCAGGCTGAAATAGTTTGAAATGTTATCTGTGTGTGATTGGTTGAACAATCTGGGAGAACGGGTTATGGCAAAGTTAACTCCAGATTATGCGAATTAATGCGCATCTATTTTATGTGTAAATACGCCTTTTTATTGCAAAATATATTTGGATTTTGCATATTCAGATACCTTATTTACATTGTAAAAAATTTGGGGTATGAACTTAGATATTTAGACACTAGACTCAAAAACACATGTTAGTGAATGCGCTGCTCAGAGTAAGGCTGAACAAATGATTCAACTTTCTTAATTATCAACGTTGAATAACGTTAACCGTGAATTTGATTCGACATGCTGACATAACGGGAGATATCTACGACAGTATAGGGATTGATGTGGAATATGTTAATAATGCACTCGATTTCAGTCATTTGCAGTTAATGAATGCATTGGCTTTATTTAGCCCAACAACATTTGCTATGGGCTTAATACGTTTCGGATAACTAGCTGTTACTTTTCATCGTTGCGATTAAGCAAATACTGCCACGACCTGCCTACTAATAGCTACTAAGCTACCATGCTTATCCCAGATATTGGCTTCTGTATGCGCATATCCATCAGCTGCCTGTCTAGTATGTGCTTGATAAGCAAACCAATCACTACCTGAAATTTTCTGATGTGGATGGATAAACTCTAAATTCCAGCTCATGGTACTGGCCATGGCAGGCCACTTTAATATTTGTAAAACTGTTGGTGGCCAAATATCAATTAAAGCGATTAAATGGGCGTCAGAAAAGTCACATGGCTGTTCTTTAAAACGCATCCACCCATGTATGTCACTGTCCTTTTTTCCAGTAAATGGCCATCCACCTTTAGTTTGTGCTAAATCAAAATTCTTTAAAAACTTGGGTGTCACCTTTGGGATCTTGGGCATGAAATCCGGTTTTTGTGGAGAGTCCATTTTGTGTTGTAGTGGATCAGATATGTTAACTTTAGACTGTCTAGCGATACCAAAGCTTGCTTGGCTCATCAATGCAACTTTGTTGTCTTGCACTACTTGGCCGACAACTTGAGTCACATTCTTTCCCTCCCTAAGAACCTCAATAATGATGCTAAATTCAGTATCTGCTTCAATTGGACCTATAAAGTTTGTGCTTAGCGAACGCATCACTTTTTCAGAGTCAACGACTTCACGCATTGCCTGATAAACTAAAGAGGCAGAAATCCCCCCATAAAGTGTACGACCTTGCTCCCAAGTACTAGGGACTGACAGGGTGATGTTATTAATATTTGATTTTGCCTGTTGTTTGACTGAATTTAGCAATTTATCAATATGCATTACTACTTTGACTCCGTTAAATCGATTATCAGTAAATGACTAATTTTATTTGTAATGACTTATCATAAGACTTGGATGTCGTTAGATGATTTCATGTTTTTATGGTTGAGCATAACTAACTGTTATAATTACAAAAGATTATAATTTACTTGTCACTACTAGGATTTATAGATGTCATGCACTCACTTTTTAGAGTGATTTTTTGGCTACATCAGGTTTAGCCTGCAATCTTACATAACTTGCTTTAGCCCGTATCGATTTGGGTATCGGTGAGGTTGGTGAACGTTCAACTTCTCATTATATTGGGGGCGCCTAATTATTATCTTTTGTCACAAGTTGATTACACTTAGTTCTGCTATTATGGATGCATCAAATAAAACATAGCAGCTGGCATAACGTGTTGTAAATAGTGTTTAAATGACTGTTAACTAGTATCTCATTACATAGTCTCATAACCTTCTGGTTTGGTTTATGACACACTACTTATTACCGTGTTGTGATGTGCGATTTTTTAGATAGGCCAAACCTAAATGCTACCCATAGATGTCACTAATCAAGGTTTAGAACTACCGATAACAATAGTCACTATAGCCAAAGCTGAAAGACAAAAAAGTTTGCACCTAAAATAAGTGCATACTGCTATGACTAAGCTTATGAAGTAGGGTATAGCGGTAGTTCAAATTTCATGTCTGTGAGTAAATGTCCTAAGATATGATGCCTAAAAATCAATAATAACAGAGGCTCCTATGAGCGCCCGAAATACACTGCACCCTAAAACAGGTTTAAGATGACGAAATCAACAAAAATCAACCTTCACTTTGCACATGCCAATGGGTTTCCAGCACCTAGCTACCAACAACTATTCAATCAATTACCTGATGATTTCGAGTTACATGCATTAACCAAGTTTGCTCATTCAGCGCGCTTTCCAGTTAATGCCAACTTAAGCAATCAAGTAGCAGAGCTAATTGATTATTTAACCCACAAGGTCGCTAACCCTGTTTATGTTGTGGGCCATTCCTTTGGAGCAGTGGTGTCCTTTATGGCTGCTTGCGAAAGGCCTGATTTAATCAAAGGAGTGATAATGCTCGATCCTCCTATTGCTTCAGGGCTTGCTAGGCTTGCATTTAAATTATTAAAGCATACACCCCTAATAGATAAGTTTTCACCTGCTGGCAAAGCCAAAGTACGTTGCCAAAGTTGGCCTTTAGGCACTGATTTGGTTGCTTATTTTAAATCTAGGGCTTTATTCAAAAACTTCCAACTGGAATGCATTCAAGACTACGTAACAGCTGCTATTGACGAACAAGAGGGTAAGTTACAACTTAACTTTGAGGCGCAGATTGAAGCGAGTATTTATCGAAATGTGCCAGATAATATCAATCAGTACTATCAACGCTTATCCTTACCAAGCTTACTTGTCACTGGTAGTCACAGTGATGTATGTATACCAGCATTTTTGAGCACTTTTGTAAAAAAGAGCAATATTGAACATCTTATTTTTGAAGATGGGGGGCATATGTTTCCGTTAGAAAAACCACAGCGAGTAGCAAAAATTATTACTGATAGAATTCGTACATGGGAGAAGGCTAGTAACCTATAATAAAAAGCCGCGGTTATAGCGGCTTTGTAATGACTTGGATGGTGAAAGGTATCAGGCTTAATAGCCTACTTTTAATCCCAACATCTCTCGGGTAACTAACACCACTCCCTTTTCTGTGACTCGGAAACCTCTAGCTAAATCATCCTCGCGACTATGGCCAATAATAGTGCCCTCGGAGATCACACAACCCCGGTCAATAATGGCTTTACGTATGCGGCAATGACGTTCTACTTCGACATCTGGCAATAATACAGAATCTTCTACTTCACTGTATGAATGCACCCTTACATTAGAAAAACATAAACTACGACGTAAAGTCGCGCCAGAAATAATACAGCCACCTGAAACCACTGAGTTAATCGCGGTACCCCTGCGATTATCTTCTTCCCATACAAACTTAGCGGGAGGCAATTGTTCTTGATAGGTCCAGATTGGCCATTTTTTATCATACAAGTTGAGTGCAGGAACAGGCGCCACTAATTCCATATTGGCTTGCCAGAATGAGTCTAGGGTACCCACATCGCGCCAATAGGCTTCGGTATCATCATCACTTTTGAATTGGAATGCATAGACTGAACCATCTTCGATAATCGAAGGAATAATATCCTTGCCAAAATCTCGTTCAGATCCAGATGTTTCGGAATCTGTTTTTAATTGCTCAAACAAAAAATCTGTATCAAAGACATAATTACCCATGGAGGCTAGACATTTAGTGGGATCGTTAGGTAAAGGGGTAGGGTTCTCAGGTTTTTCTTCAAACCCAATAATTTTGAAATTTTCATCTACCGACATGACACCAAATTGTCCCGCGGCTTCCTCCAATGGAACGGCCATACAGCTAACCGTCATTTTGGCTCCCGACTCGGCATGTTGCGCAATTAAATTACCGTAGTCCATTCGATAGATATGATCCCCAGATAACACCAATACATATTTTGGTAGTTCGTCACGAATAATATCAATATTTTGAAAGACTGCATCTGCCGTACCTTCATACCAGTTATCTGAAAAGCGCTGTGATGCAGGAAGGATTTCAACCGACTCGCCTAGCTCTTTCTTAAAATGTCCCCAACCTCTGACTAAATGCCGAATGAGAGAATGAGACTTGTATTGGGTGACCACACCCACATTGCGGATCCCTGAATTAATACAATTGGATAATGGAAAATCGATAATACGAAACTTACCACCAAAATATAATGCAGGTTTTGCTCGCCAATTAGTCAATTCATAAAGTCTTGAGCCTCTTCCTCCAGCTAAAATGAGTGCGTAGGTATCACGTGTTAAATTACTGATATAACGAGACGCTTGGTTCGCCATAAATCCCTTCTCCTGTAGGTTAACATTACTTTATTTGTCTTTAATTTTTCTCAAGACATTATCGAGTTTACACGACAGCTAAGTAAATTCAATCAGGACTATTTGAGGGAGCAAATAAATTTTTTTTTGGTGGAAATATTAATTTTAGACAATAATAGGTTAAATCCAGTTAAGGAAAAACCTTGCCTAAAGTTACTATTTTGGTCTTCGATTAAATCGCCATGTTTGAATTGGTTCGTACAGTTGAAATTTTAGCTTTATCGCCCGTAAATATAGAGGTGGTATCAAACATGGTCTGTTTGAAAAGGTAATGTTAATTCAGCAGCAGGAATTAGACTAGCTGTTAAATGAGTTGATGATGTACTCATACTCATAATCAAAATATAAGTTTTCTGCATACAGCGCCACACTTTTGGCTTTTGACATGGATATCGTACGACAAAATTTTTGGACATGAAATTACCAAGTAACTGACAAGTCGTTTGATCATTTAGGTCACTGATATAAAGGGCAGGCGCAATATATAAAAGTCCTACAGCCAAAAATACAGGGCCATTCATTCGTCCCCTTTACTGGATAATTAAGCATCTTAACTAACCACTATCAGTAGATAATTAACGCAGCAAGCTGAACCCAATCAATTTCACACATCGATATCGCTAAAGTGCTCAGAAAAGCAAACTATAGGCCACTGAAACCGGGATGCTAATAGATGTATACCAAAGTATTAGAAGTGAAATGCCATTCAGCAATCTAAAACCTTAGATGCAGATGGCACTTTTATTATGTAAAAAATTGGTTAAGCGCGGCTTTTTTTCCATGCATTAAATAACAAATAAATACCGACAACAAAAAAAGGAATACTTAGTAGTTGTCCCGTGTTTATGAGCGTATCTGAGGCGTAAGCGGCTTGTTTGACTTTTACAAATTCGATGAGATATCTAGCGGTAAATACTAAACATAAAAAACCACCAAATAGTGCACCTGATTGCTTTTTGATATTTGAAAAGCGGTATAACAATATCAATGCTATAAATATGCTCAAGTAAGATAATGACTCATAAAGCTGGGCTGGGTGCCGAGGCAGTAGGTCAATACGCGCAAATACCACGGCCCAAGGTACATCAGTCTGCATACCAATAATTTCAGAATTCATAAAATTAGCAAAACGCACAAAGAAGCCAAACAATGCGGTCGCAATAGCGAGCCTGTCTAATAACCACAAATATTTAACTTTATGTTTTCTTTGGAAAAAATATACCGCAATGATCACACCTAAACCACCCCCATGGCTGGCAAGACCTCCCTCCCATATAGCGAGTATTTTCAGTGGGTTACTAAAGTAAAACCCTGGGTCATAGAATAAACAATGACCAAGTCTAGCACCCACAATAATGCCGAAAACACAATACATCAAAAGTGAGTCAAGTAATTCCAGTTTTATTTTTTCTTGTTGGAAAATCCATTTCATGACATGCAAACCAGCTAAAATAGCTGTGGCAAATAAGGCACCATACCAATGTATTTTCAATCCAAAAAATTCAATTAATACTGGGTTTACGTCCCAAGTAAAAAATTCCATTCAACCCGCCTTACTGCTGTTCGTGTAACTTAAGAATATCAATATATTCTACCCAAATGACTTTTTAAACACGTGCTACTTTATCACTTAATCGCGTTTTTTAATGGCAAAGCGAGGCGGATGACCACTGATAACCACGTAATAAGCTAGAATGCATAACATTGAAAAGATGATCATACTGATGGAAATACTTTGCCATCCATCAAAAAAAAGTGTGTAAAGTAACATACCCACAACTATTATTGTGGGCGATGCGGTTAGTGCAATCATCACTCTGACATTAGCCGGTAGTGTGGGGCGAGATGTGTTTTGTTCAGTCAAAAAATTATCCTTCTGCTGTTATTGCTCGAGCTACTTTGGAGTTCGATTGTCTACCTAAGGCTTGCATCATTGTTAATCCTGCCTGAGTCAGCTGATTAAGATTGATACCTGTTTCGATATTCATACCATCGAGCATATAGATTAAATCTTCTGTGGCGACATTGCCAGAGGCACCTTTTGCATAAGGGCAGCCACCTAAACCTGATACCGCACTATCTATCACTGATATACCCTGTTGCAGGGCAACCAATATATTAGCCAATGCTTGGCCGAAGGTGTCATGAAAATGTACGGCTAGTTTATCTTCTGAGATATGGTTTAAAACGGCATCTAACATTTGTTGTGTTTTTACTGGCGTCCCTGCACCGATGGTATCGCCTAGGGACACTTCATAGCAGCCCATCTCGATTAACAGTTGACTAACCTCTACCACTTTTTGAGGGGCAATATAGCCTTCATAAGGACAACCCAATACACAAGATACATAACCCCGAACCGGAAGTTGATGCTTCTGCGCCAGCTCTATCACTGGTAAAAAGCGCTCAAGGCTTTCGGCGATAGAACAATTGATATTTTTTTGCGAAAAGGCCTCTGACGCGGCACCAAAAATAGCCACTTCGTCAGCTTTTGCCTCGATGGCTGCCTCCATACCTTGTAAATTAGGAGTGAGCGCTGTGTACCGTACATTATGTTGTCGTTTAATGTGCTGGAACACAGCAGCACTGTCAGCCATTTGTGGGACCCACTTAGATGACACAAAACTTCCGGTTTCTATCACACTACAACCTGCTGCAGCTAATTGTTCGACTAATGCAACCTTGGCCGCTAAGGACACTAAACCTTGCTCATTTTGTAAACCGTCTCTTGGGCCTACTTCGACTATTTTGACCGACTTAGGTAACATTCTTAGATGACTCTTTGTTAGTTTTTTTGGGTTGTATAACTTGAGCAGTTTGAAAAGTCAGTAATTCGGCACCGCCATCTACCAACTCACCTGTTTTAAAATAAAATTCACTGACGCTACCAGTGGCAGGAGCTTTTAGACTGTGTTCCATTTTCATGGCTTCCATCACCATTAAGGTTTGACCTAGTTTAACTTGCTCACCTGGTTCGACTAAAATAGCGACCACGGTGCCGTTCATAGGCGCGATAAATCCCGCGTCTGCATTATTGTCTTGGGTATCACCTATATCAGCCTGTAATGATTTAAATCGGATGACTTTACCATGACAAAATACCGAGTGGCCATCTTGATGGGCGTTAACAATGGCGAGTGTTTTGTGACCATTGATGGTGGATATGAGCTGGTTTTTTTCAATCACACCTGCGCACTGATAGTCTTGCTGGTCGACGTTGATATGAAACACACTTTGGCTGCCAGTTTTTGATTGGCTGAAGGCTCTTGTCTGGCTGAGGGCTCTTGATTGGCTGAAGGCTCTTGTCTGGCTGAGGGCTCCTGACTGGCTGAGGGCTCCTGATTGACTCACTTGTACTGAAAAAGTGTTGTCGCCAACCATTAATTCTAGGTTTTGGAGGTGTTGCTCATTCGCTCGCCACGCATTACTCGACGACCAAGGTGAATATGGGTCTTGAACATTTGACGCGCTGTTTTGTTGACTACTGAGCATCAAATACAATACAGCTATGGGTAATAAATTCTTAATATCTTGCTTATCATTAAGCAGTAACAAGTCATGATTTTTTTCTATAAAACCAGTGTCAATTTGCTCAGCCTTAAAGGGAACACTACTGGCTAAGTTATACAAAAAATCAATATTTGTGACGACACCGTCAATATGATATTCGGTCAAGGCTTTGGTTAATCTTGCTAGGGCTTTGTCTCGGTTTTCGTCCCAAACAATTAATTTTGCGATCATCGGGTCATAAAAGACAGAGACTTCATCACCTTGAACCACACCCGTATCTACGCGAACATACCTCGATTCAATGGGTGGATGCAGTAGAGATAATCGGCCGGTTGCGGGTAGGAAATCATTATGTGGATCTTCAGCATAAATTCTTGCTTCAAAAGCATGACCATTAATTTTTAGGGCATCTTGTGGCAATGGCAAGGGTTCGTTGTTGGCGACTCGCAGTTGCCATTCAACTAAATCCTCTCCAGTGATCATTTCAGTGACGGGATGTTCGACCTGTAAACGGGTATTCATTTCCATAAAATAGAATTGCCCATCACTGTCTAATAAAAACTCTACTGTGCCAGCTCCGGCGTAATGGATGGCTTTTGCTGCTTTTAATGCGGCTTCGCCCATTTGGGTTCGCAGTTCCTCGGTCATGCCAAAAGCAGGGGCTTCTTCTATGATTTTTTGATGGCGACGTTGTACCGAGCAGTCGCGCTCAAACAAATAGACGCCATCGCCAAAATTATCACAGAAAACTTGGATTTCAACGTGACGAGGTGCGGTGAGGTATTTTTCGACTAACATCAAATCATCGTTAAAGCTCGACATCGCCTCACGTTTTGCGGCGGCTAACGCATCGTCGAATTCGCTACTTTTCCATACTTGGCGCATGCCTTTACCACCACCACCGGCAGCCGCTTTGAGCAATACAGGGTAGCCCATTTTGTCAGCATGGGACTTTAACCCCTCGACACTTTGGTCGTTACCATGATATCCAGGTACTAATGGCACCTTGGCAAGCTCCATTATATTTTTGGCGGCCGATTTTGAACCCATAGCCTCAATAGCGCTGACAGGAGGACCGACAAAGACAATATTATGTTGCTTACACAAATTAGCAAAGGTGGCGTTTTCTGATAAAAATCCATAACCAGGATGAATTGCATCAGCACCCACTTTAAGGGCGATTTGAATGATTTTTTCAGCTTGCAGATAACTCTCTTTAGAGGGAGAGGGGCCAACATGAAATGCTTCGTCAGCCATTTTTACATGTAAGGCTTGTTGGTCGGCATCTGAATACAAGGCAACGGTTAATATACCCATACGTTTGGCTGTTTTGATGATGCGGCAACTAATTTCTCCGCGATTAGCAATCAATAATTTAGTGAACATGGTTTACTCCGTTATTCTTTTATCCAGTTGGCTCGGCGTTTCTGTAAAAACGCATTGAGGCCTTCTTGACCTTCGTCAGACACTCTAAGCTCGGCAATTTTCTCACTAGTTGTCGCTAAAAGTGCATCAGATATAGGTTTATTCTGAACGTCAAAAATAAGCTGTTTGGCTGCTCGAATTGCTGCAGGTGAGTTTTTAAGAATATGCTCAATTAAGTTCTCAATGGTGCTGTCTAACTCTTCCTCTACCACGGCTTCACTAAGTAACCCTAGACGTCTGGCACGGCGCGCAGAAAATACTTCGGCTGTGGTAAAATAACGCCTAGCGACTCTCGCGCCTATGGCATCAATCACATATGGACTAATGGTGGCTGGGGCCAACCCAAGCTTTACCTCACTTAAACAAAACTTACTTAACTTGCTACCAATGGCCATATCGCAACAAGCAACCAGACCCACGGCACCGCCAAAAGCAGCACCTTGCACTTTAGCTATAGTGGGTTTATCAATAGTATTAAGGATGAAAAACATCTTGGCTAAGGCATTGGCATCAGCCAAGTTTTGCTCATAGCTATACATTGCGATGCGCTGCATCCAGTTTAAATCTGCTCCAGCACTAAAGCTTTTACCCGCTGCTGCCAATACCATGACCCGAATATCATTATTCTGATTAACGCGGCTAAATATGTCGGTTAGTTGCAGAATCAACTTATCGTCAAAGGCATTGTGGATCTCAGGCTGATTTAAGGTGACGGTAGCGACACCTCTCTCATCTATTTCAAATAAAACGTTATCGGTTTGATTCATTATATTCTTATCCTTACATTCTAAAGACGCCAAACCGGGTGTCCTCTATAGGTTTATTTAAACTAGCTGAAATACACAGGCCTAGCACCTGACGCGTGTCAGCTGGGTCTATTACACCGTCGTCCCACAAACGTGCTGAAGCATAATATGGATGACCTTGGGTTTCGTAGGTATCAATAATGGGTTGTTTGAACTGTGTTTCTTGCTCTGCACTCCATTGCTCGTTTATGCGCTCTTTTTGCTCGCGTTTGACTTGTGCCAGCACACCTGCAGCTTGTTCGCCGCCCATCACAGATATACGGGCATTAGGCCACATAAACATAAAACGTGGATCATAGGCGCGGCCACACATGCCGTAATTACCAGCACCAAAACTCCCCCCAATCAAAATGGTAAATTTAGGTACTTTAGCGCACGCTACAGCGGTCACCATTTTTGCGCCATGCTTTGCTATGCCGCCTGCTTCGTATTGTTTGCCCACCATAAAACCAGTAATGTTTTGTAAAAACACTAAGGGGATTTTACGCTGCGCGCAGAGCTCAATAAAGTGTGCGCCTTTTTGTGCCGACTCTGAAAATAAAATACCGTTGTTGGCGACAATGCCCACCGGGTAACCAAAAATCCTGGCAAAACCACAGATCAATGTTTGACCATATAACGCTTTGAATTCATCAAATTCTGAGCCATCTACCACGCGTGCAATCACTTCTCTCACATCATAGGGTTGGCGTTTATCTTTTGGGATAACCCCATAAATTTCGTCATTTGCATAGGCTGGCTCAACAGGCTCGCGCACATCAAGTTCAATTGATTTTGTACGGTTTAGTCTGGCGATTACGTCTCTGGCAATTTTTAATGCGTGATGGTCGTTGTTGGCTAAATGATCGACCACACCTGATGTACGACAATGCACATCGCCTCCACCTAAGTCTTGTGCACTGACCACTTCACCTGTGGCCGCTTTCACTAAAGGGGGACCGCCAAGAAAAATAGTGCCTTGGTCTTTCACAATAATAGACTCGTCAGCCATGGCCGGCACGTAAGCGCCTCCCGCGGTACATGAGCCCATTACCACAGCAATTTGGGGGATATTTTGCGCTGATAAGTTAGCTTGGTTGTAAAATATGCGCCCAAAATGTTCTCTGTCTGGAAACACCTCATCTTGACGCGGTAAGTTAGCCCCACCGGAGTCGACTAGATAGATACAAGGCAAATTATTTTGTTCTGCTATGGTTTGGGCCCGTAAGTGTTTTTTCACCGTTAACGGGTAATAGCTTCCCCCCTTTACGGTTGCATCGTTGGCTACTATCATACATTCGATACCCGATACACGGCCTATGCCTGCAATCACCCCCGCAGCAGGTACATTGTCTTCATACACTTGGTATGCAGCAAGTTGTGACAATTCTAAAAATGGCGACCCAGGGTCGAGTAGGGTATTGATCCTCTCCCTAGGAAGCAGTTTTCCTCTACCAATATGCCTCTGGTTCGCTTTGTCGCCACCGCCATTTTTGATTGTCGCAATTTTATCTTTTAGGTCGTCTACCTGCACTTGCATATGTAGTGCGTTAACCAAAAATTCTTGGCTTTTGGTATTTAGCTTACTGATGATTTTTGGCACAGTACTGCTCCAGTTATTTGCTATAGGAGATTTTTAAACGGGCTTTTTATAAAAGCTCTTTATAAAAGCCATTTAAGCGGACTCTTTAAACAACTCTCGACCAATCAACATTCTGCGAATTTCAGACGTCCCCGCGCCAATTTCATACAACTTGGCATCTCGTAATAAACGCCCCGCTGGAAATTCGTTGATGTAACCATTGCCTCCTAAAAGCTGAATCGCGTCTAAAGCCATTTTTGTCGCCAGCTCTGCAGAATAAAGGATTGCGCCTGCTGAATCTTTACGGGTGGTCTCACCTCTATCACATGAACGTGCCACGGCATAAACATAAGCTCTTGCCGCGTTCATTTGGGTGTACATATCAGCTACTTTGCCTTGTACCAATTGAAACTCACCAATCGATTGTCCAAACTGTTTACGGTCGTGGATATAAGGCACGACTAAGTCCATACAAGCTTGCATGATACCCAGCGGTCCTCCGGATAGAACGACACGTTCGTAATCCAAACCACTCATCAACACTCTTGCACCACTGCCTTCTTGGCCTAGGATATTTTCTTGTGGCACCTCACAGTCTTGAAAAACTAGTTCGCAGGTATTGGACGAGCGCATCCCTAATTTGTCCAACTTCTGTGCTTGGGTAAATCCTGGCGTACCGCGTTCAACGATAAATGCGGTCATGCCTTTGGCACCTGCAGATACATCGGTTTTGGCATACACTACGAAGGTATGCGCATCAGGACCATTGGTGATCCACATTTTGCTGCCATTTAACACATATACATCGCCGCGTTTGTCAGCACGCAGTTTCATGCTAACAACATCTGAACCTGCGTTTGGCTCACTCATCGCTAAGGCGCCGATATGTTCACCGCTGACCAACTTGGGTAAGTAGGTTTGTTTCTGTACATCGCTGCCGTTTTTGTGGATTTGATTGACACATAAATTTGAATGAGCGCCGTAACTTAACCCAATACCTGCTGAGGCACGGCTGACTTCTTCCATTGCAATAACGTGGGCTAAATAGCCCATATCAGAACCGCCGTATTGTTCACCAACCGTCACGCCTAAAAGCCCCATTGCACCTAGTTTTGGCCATAACTCATTAGGAAAACTATTATTTTTGTCTGCCTTGTCGGCTAAGGGAGCTATTTCACCTTGGGAGAAGTTATATACATGGTCACGCAACATATCGATATCTTCACCGAGACCAAAATTTAACGTTGGATAGGGGGCATTCATGCGGTTTGTCCTTGCTTTAAGGTATTGAGTGTTAAGGCATTGAGTTCTTCTTGGCAGCGGGCTTCAACGTCTTCTAGTTCAGCCTTTAGCATTTCAATGTCTTCTAATTGTTGTTGCATATGTGCACGTTTTTCATCGGTCATTTTGAGCATTGCTTCTAGCTGTACTTTTGAATTTTGGTGACTGTCGTACAAATCAAATAAGGTTTTGGTTTCTGCTAAGGAAAATCCTAAACGTTTACCACGTAAAATCAGTTTTAAACGAACCTGATCTTTTTTCATATAAATACGATTTTGGCCAATACGAGTTGGGCTTAATAAACCTTGCTCTTCATAAAATCGAATAGAGCGCGGGGTAATGTCCATTGATTTGGCTAGTTCGCCTATGCTGAAAGTCTGTTCACTCATTTTTCTCTCACGTCAGTATGTTCAATATTTGTTGTTAGTCGTTATCAAAGTTTACGTTTACGTTTACGTAAACTTAAAGTCAATGTAAAGTGTTATGATTTTAAAATCAATATTGTAAAGCGTATATTGGCTAAGTCAGTCATTGTGATAACAGTCAAAGTGTGCAAATTCCTGTACGCCAGTGGCTAACAAAATAATAAATAGAGCAAAATTTAGGAGTTTTCATGTCTGATAATACAATTGTAATTGTGTCTGCAAAGCGCACCCCTTTAGGTGGGTTTATGGGGAGTTTGTCGCCATTGACAGCTACAGAAATAGGGGCCAGTGCTATTCAAGCTGCACTGGAAGCCACCCTAGACTCGTTTATGGTATTGTCACATATCGATGAAGTGATCATGGGCTGTGTGTTGCCAGCAGGTTTAGGGCAATCTCCAGCCAGACAAGCTTCGTTAAAAGCAGGTTTACCCTTAGCCACTGGCGTAACAACTATTAACAAAGTGTGTGGCTCAGGTATGAAAGCCATTATGTTGGCTCATGATTTGATCAAAGCGGGCACGGCACAAGCGATAGTGGCGGGGGGCATGGAAAGTATGAGCAATGCCCCTTATTTATTGCCAAAAGCCCGTGCTGGTTATCGCATGGGGCATGGACAAGTACTAGATCACATGATGCTTGATGGCTTGGAAAACGCCTACGATGGGCAAGCCATGGGATGTTTTGCCCAAGCAACAGCCGATGCTGAAGGCATAACTCGTGAACAAATGGATGAATTTGCTTTAGCCAGTTTACAAAAGGCTAACAGTGCTCAAGATGCGGGGTTGTTCGCTGATGAAATCACCCCAGTTACTGTTAAAAGTCGTAAAGGCGAGTTGTTAGTTGCTAGCGATGATGGCCCGATACAAGCTAAACCAGAGAAAATACCGACATTACGCCCAGCATTTAAAAAAGGCGGAACAGTGACTGCTGCCAACTCAAGTTCTATTTCTGATGGTGCGGCTGCTTTGTTGGTTATGTCTGCTAGTAAAGCCCAAGCTTTAGGTTTAACGCCTTTAGCCAAAATTGTTGCCCATAGTTCCCATGCCATTGAGCCAGAAAATTTCACCGTTGCTCCAGTGGGCGCCATGGAAAAATTATTTGATAAAACGGGCTGGTCTCATGAAGATGTCGATTTATTCGAAATTAATGAAGCCTTTGCTATGGTCACTATGTTGGCCATTAAAAAGCTAGGGTTAAACCCAGATAAGGTTAACATTAAAGGCGGGGCCTGTGCCCTTGGGCATCCTATTGGCGCATCTGGTGCAAGAATTATTGTCACCTTATTACATGCCCTTAAACAAAATAATCTGAAAAGAGGTATTGCGGCATTGTGCATCGGTGGGGGTGAAGCTACTGCAATTGCGGTTGAAATGATCTAATCTCACTATTGGTTAGCTTGTTTAGAAGCAGTGTTAGTTTTAACACTGCTTTTTTCATTAAGGAAATCGACTATTTTGAATGGGTTACTAACATTCACCCTGAGCATCCTCTCGCTCACTGTTATCGCTTCGCAACCCGTCATCCTATTTCCAAAGGTAGAGAGCAATGTTGCCTACTCAAAAGTCACCGCATTGCCATTTAGACACGCAGATCAGCAAATAGACTATGGAGAAGACCCTATGCAATTCGCCTTGCTTTGGCGAGCTAAAAAGGCGACTAACGTTATAAAGCTTGATAATAAACAGCAAAATCCGCTGGTTACGATATGGCTAACCCGAGTCAGCAGCCATTACACGTCAACACCTTTATTTTACAAGGCGATAAAGACAATATCGTAGTAGCATTTAAGTTAGACAAGTTTAGGCGTAAGGTCATTATGTTAGAAAATATGGGGCATTTTGACTGGATCCACCCTGGTTCTGAGGCTTTTAACACCTTGACCCAACAATTAAACGGATTAGTAAAATGAATTTTGATGAGATTATTACCTTAGATAAAGCGGATCTTTTAGCTAAAAAACGCCTAGAGTTCGACCTGCCAGCAAACACCATCTACCTAGATGGTAATTCATTAGGCGCGTTACCTAAAGTGGTCAAATCAAGAGTGGCAGAGGTGGTTAGTCAGCAATGGGGAAATGACTTAATAAAAAGTTGGAATAGCCATAGCTGGATTGATTTACCGATTAAAGTGGGCGAAAAAATAGCGCCCATTATCGGCGCGGGCCAAGGCCAAGTCATTTGTTGTGACTCTATATCTGTGAATTTATTTAAGCTGTTATGCAGTGCCCTTAAACTTAATTCAGAGCGAACAGTGGTGTTGTCCACCAAAGATAATTTTCCCACTGACTTATATATGGTGCAAGGGTTGAGTGATTTATTAGGACCCGACTTATGTCAACTTCAGATGGTTAAAGAGCAAGACATACAGCAAAGTTTAACGGAGTCCGTAGCTGTATTATTGCTCACCCAAGTGAATTTTCGTACTGGTAGGTTATTGGATATGGCAAAGCTAACTCAGCTTGCCCATGACAAAGGTGTTTTAGTTATTTGGGATTTAGCCCATAGTGCTGGCGCGTTGCCTGTGGAACTAGATAAATGTGAGGTAGACTTTGCTGTGGGGTGTGGTTACAAATATCTAAATGGTGGGCCAGGCTCACCGGCTTTTTTATACGTGGCCAAACGTCATCAACAAGCGGTTAAACAACCCTTATCTGGCTGGATGGGGCATGCAAAACCTTTTGCTTTCGACGCTCAATACCACCCTTTCCCTAATATTAACCAATTTCAGTGTGGTACGCCTAGTGTGATATCTATGAGTGCCTTGGATGCAGCGCTTGATGTATGGCAAGACGTGGATATGTTGCAGATTAGAAATAAGTCTGAGGCGTTAGCAGCTGTATTCATTAAGCTTATTAACTTGAATACATGTTTACATGAATTAATTTTATGTTCACCTGATATTGCCCATCAAAGAGGCAGCCAGTTGGCTTTCTCCCATGATGCTGCATTTTCAATTTGCCAAGCTTTAATTGAAAAAGGTGTAATAGCTGATTTCCGTGCGCCCAATATATTGCGCTTTGGTTTTACACCACTTTATACCTCGTTTGAGGACATATGGAAGGCCGTGACAACCTTGGTCGATATTGTGAAAAGTGATTTATATAAAAACCCACGTTTTAATATTGCTCTTAAAGTTACTTAGATTTAGTGCTAATCGATATTTGAACGATGGCTTTTGCTATCTTTTAAATTTTGATAGATGGTTTATGCAGCTAACAATATAGTGATTATTACCGGTGTGAACCGAGGAATTGGTGCAGCAATCGCTAAAAATTTTTGCAAAATAAGGTAATGTCATATGTATCAATTTATTAACGGATGATAATGCTGGAGAGCAACAAAAGAGAGCACTTTTAAATGCATTTTCAAATGTTTCATTCTGAGACTCTATGCTCCAAAAGATTGCAAAATAAAACCATTATTCGAAGTAAGCACACCAAACGTTAGGTTACCTGAATGTAGTGATTAATCATGTTGGAATATAAAAAACTGTGTCAACTTGATGAAATCGACTAACAAAGGGTTAGTTAAGTATTGAGATCACAATGTAATACATTGTTTTACATGTCTGAACTACCTACAAAGGCATATTGTTAGATAAAAATATAATAAAATTTGATTAGCAAAGAGTGTAATTTAGCTGCAACCCAATCGGAATTGGATCTGAAAAACTTATGGGATATATTTCAAACTATGTATACACATACAAGTATAGATTATCAACAGAGTATTTAATTATGAATGGCCGGCTTTAAAAGTTATGACTAGTAATGATGACTTGATAATAGCTAGTTCACTTGCTAGAGAAAAGCGATTATCACATTTTGAGCTGAATGCATTGTTCTTCCTGTCTTAGTTATGCACTTATTATTTGAATCCAAGACCTTATTTAGGCATTATGTTGTTTTTTATGATTATTATTTGTGAGTTAAGAGCTGCATAGCAATTATAAAATTCGCTGACGCTTCGTGTTGTGAAAAGAAACTAGACGTTATAGACACCACTTTGCTTGGCACTTAAGAATGTCTTGTAGGCTTCTTGGGGAGGATTAAAAGCAAAGCAAGATTAGATATAAAAATTGACTTACATCAATCAGAGAAATGACAAAGTAGGGCAGTCAATGAAAGTAAAACGCCTGCATAGAATAATTTTGAGTAATAGCAAACGTGCAAATATTCAGTAAATACTATGTTAGCTCATGTATCAAAATAGCTATTTATGCACAGTCATATCGTGGTTATTTGGATTTTGTAATGATGGAGCAGATTAAGCTCAAATTAACTGAAAAATAAGGTACGAGGATAACTATGAATAAGAAACATGTGAAGCATGCGATATGCTTAAGTGCCGTTATCGCATCCAGTTTCGCCAATATTAGCATCGCTAATGCTGGGGGCGAAATTAGTTACAATGCAGGAATTGTGAGCCAATATCTTTGGCGTGGCTTCAACCTAAATAATGAAAAAATAGCGGTGCAAGGTGGTGTAGACTTTGAGCATGAAAACGGAATTTACGCTGGCATATGGGCTTCACAGTATGATTTCGGTGATGACGATGATGGCATTGAAACTGATTTGTACGGCGGCTATGCTTTTAGCCTAAATGATAGCTTTTGGCTTGATTTTTCAGTCACACGTTATCAATATTCAGGCGATTCTGATGCTAGTCTTGAGTGGAAGGCAGGGATAGGCCACGAATTTTTCACACTAAATTATCATCGTGATCAAGACTTAGATACGAAATATTTAGAGCTCAATTCAAGCTTCCCACTAAATGATACGTGGACCATTAATGGTCATGCAGGCAATAACAATGATGGACAAGAAAACTACTATGATTATTCTGTTTTTGTGAATTTCGCCCTGAGCGAAAATATTGAGTGGTCTGGTGGCTATTCAGATCACGAATTTGATGAAAAAGGTTCGGAAGGAACTTTTTTCTTCAGTCTGAATGCTTCGTTTTAGATAAAAATTTGTTTCCGAATGGGTAGTGTGATGTAGCATTGTGAACCTTGCTGCAGCTGCTTTTTAGTCTATCTTTAATGCTTGTTATCTCACTCGTAAAGGGATGACTAAATTTGTAAGTTTACAACATTTCGTAAGCGTCCAATGTCGACTCATGGCTGCTTGCGGAATTTGACTAAAAACAGGCCACCTGTTTTTTGTTGCTTCATGGGAGGCCTCAAAATGCAGGTTGTAGGCGGCGCAATACGAAACGCCAATAGGCTATCTAAGTCGATATAAAGTATGAGGTTTACCGGTTATATTTTAGTCCGTGGAATGTCAATAAATGCTGTAATTTGTATATTACTTTTAAACCAAGTCAGTGAGCTCCATTTTAGTATGAATGGCGCAGGTGACATTATATTCTCCTGGCTTGCTAAAGCTTTATTCAAGAGACCTTCAGCTGCTTCTTGTCAAACACTGACTTTTTCATTGTCGGATCATCTGATGAGTTGATACTTGATTAACAATCTCAACAATCTCAACAATCTCAACAATCTCAACAATCTCAACAATCTCAACAATCTCAACAAATTTAATGTTTAATTCGTTCACTGAGAACGCTTTAATTTTTGCTCAACAACATTTAGCGGGAACATAACCTTGCGTATTTTCCATTATCAGTACTTTACCTTGTATACCAGCCGGTCAGCGTCACACAACGGAGTTGTATTTTAAATAAAGTCTACATTGTCATCTTTTAAAATTTCTATGCAAAGATACTCAATTAAATCATCGGGTTTTAATGTTATTTCAAGGGGAATAGTTGCGTCATATATTGTTGGGTGGACTCATCCCCTTTAGTAAGATCTTCAAGAATATATCTATCAATGAAATTTGTTATTACTTTAGCCCTTCTTAATAGTCCTTCTTTTATTTCACTTTATTTGCACTTAGCGTGTAATGAAAAATAAAGCATATCGTACAAAAATAGCAACAAACAGATAAAAACTAATTACAATCGCTTATTGTAATGGATAAATTCTACAAGCCTTTCAAGCTCATTTAGGGGGACTGATTATAATCTCTTAGTTATCAAGCTATGTTGATTAGGTAAAAATTTAGGCCTATACCCGTCATCCTTGAAACTGCCTGTTTGTTGGCTGCACTCATTCGCCCCAATCGGTAACCGACGTTGCACTTAGTGGACTAAGCTCATGGGGTCTCATTCGTTTGCCGCCGCCATGCAGTTCCA
>Ga0209199_1000100_pt1 | contig 135379 bp, 123 predicted proteins | sample COGITO_mtgs_1105_7_FD_184805 | JGI IMG/M metagenome (GOLD analysis project Ga0209199, IMG submission 184805) | Pelagic marine microbial communities from North Sea - COGITO_mtgs_110523 (SPAdes) (version 2) | ecosystem: Environmental > Aquatic > Marine > Epipelagic ... | reverse complement strand
ACAAGTCAATCATTTCCTTATTCATCGGGAATTTCGACCGAATTACAACCCCATCGTAATTTCCAATTTTGGAACTGATTTCATCTTTTGAATCGTCAACACACCAATCGCATTGCCAGCCATCTTTCTCTAAACCATTCTTAAGAATGGGATGAACTGAATCGATAAATAAGACTTTTCCTTTTTGAGGCATCAGGCAAAGATATAGAAGTGGTTTTGTATTCTGCGTTTCTGTATTTCTGGATCATGCAAAACAGCGCAAATCCTCACAACCATTAATCTCAAGTTATTTCATCAAACGCCGGTATTCTTGAAATGCGAATAACAGCCTTACACCTAATGATCTATGGGGTTTCCAACTTTCTGCAACTTCTTTCATTTGAGCTTTTAATTTTTGATCTGGATCTAATTCATATAATTCAACCATTATATTTTTCAAATGATAATCATCTGCAGGAAAAATATCTGCCTCCACCAAGTTAAACAGTCTGAGCATTTCAGATGTCCAGTTACCAATACCCTTTGTAGTTGAGATTAGCCTTATCAGTTCATCTTTATCCGCCCCTTTTGCATCTTCTTCAGTAAATAATTGGGTAATACGCACTATGGTTTCTAGTTTACGCCCCGATAACTTAATATCCTGTAAAGCTAACCGCTCAAATTGAGCATAATTTGCTGGAGTTAGTACTACTAAATCCGCTTTACTTAATAGCTTTTCAAACAGTTTTTTGGTGCTTCTGTAAGGGATTTGTTGTTCGATAATACAAGCCATTACATCATGAAATAATGGATTAGGTTCTATTGAAGGCAAAACCTTAACACGACCTATAATCTGTTCTAAAATTGGATCTTTCGATTTTAAATACTGAATTGTTTTCGCATTCATTACTGGTAATACAACTCAAAACAAAAAAGGTATTTTCATTTACCAATTCAATTACCTCAGTTTCTATTACTTCGGCACGTAACCTTCCGATAGGCGTGGAGGATTTTCCGTGTTATATATTTAGAAAACCCTTCCGTCTCGTTCCTCGACATTTCGCCTTTTATTGGCCGGGCAAAAAAACATCAACTAAAAGTAGGAAAGGACTACTACGATATCCGACTCCAATTCGAGCGTTCTTTTAAAAACCGTCTGAATTGCAAATTAATTTGACCGTGTTCGGGTTTGGCTAGGTTAGGGTCCATTTGTAAAACCTTCAACGCCTCTTCTCTTGCAGCTACCAAAATCTGATTGTCTTTCGCTAAGTCGGCAATTTTTAAATCTAACAGCCCACTTTGCTGAGTACCCATTAAATCGCCAGGCCCACGCAAGCGCAAATCCTCCTCTGCTATTTCAAAACCATCGTTGGTACGCACCATAATTTCCATGCGCTTTTTACCTTCATTCGACAGTTTATTGCCTGTCATTAGAATACAATAGCTCTGCTCAGCTCCTCGACCAACTCTTCCTCTTAGTTGGTGCAATTGAGAAAGCCCAAAACGCTCTGCACTTTCAATAATCATAACACTTGCATTGGGAACATTTACACCAACCTCTATTACAGTAGTCGCGACTAATATTTGCGCCTGACCCGATACAAATCGTTCCATTTCATAATCCTTATCGGCGGGTTTCATTTTACCATGTACTATAGCTACTTGGTATTCGGGATTTGGAAACGCCCTTGCAATGGATTCATAACCGTCCATTAGATCTTTGTAATCCAGTTGTTCTGATTCGTTAATTAGTGGATAAACCAAATATACTTGTCGACCTTTCGCAATCTCCTTTCGCATAGAACCAAAAACAGCCAATCGGCCCGCATCTGTTTTATGAATGGTTTTAATAGCTTTTCTTCCGGGTGGTAATTCGTCAATAACCGAAACATCTAAATCACCATACAAGGTCATTGCTAGGGTTCTTGGAATTGGTGTTGCAGTCATTACCAACATGTGTGGCGGACTAGTGGGTTCGGCGCTTTTTGCCCAAAGCCTAGACCGTTGAGCAACTCCAAAACGGTGTTGTTCATCAATAATAGCTAGTCCTAGGTTTTTAAATACAACTCGGTCTTCTAACAAGGCATGTGTTCCTACTAGAATTTCCAATTCCCCCTCGGCTAAATCTTGTAAAAGCTCATTTCTAGCCTTTGTTTTAGTGTTTCCTGTTAATAGCTTAATGCGAACCGGTAAACCAACTAAAAGCTCTTGTAACCCTTCGAAATGTTGTTGTGATAAGATGGCTGTAGGAGCAAGTAATGCCACTTGAAAACCATTATCGATGGCCATAAGGGCAGACATAAGTGCCACAATGGTTTTACCACTTCCCACATCACCTTGAAGCAGCCGATTCATCTGAGTGCCTGAACGCAAATCAAAACGAATTTCTTTCAACACACGCTTTTGTGCGCCAGTCAATTCAAAAGGTAAATTGTGCTTGAAAAAGGTATTGAATTTTTCTCCAATTTGATCAAAAACAAAGCCTTTAAACTTGGCTTTATTCGCCATTTGCGTCCGCAATATCTGCAATTGTATAAAGAAAAACTCTTCATACTTCAACCGCCAACGGGCTTTTTGCAATAATTCTGGGCTCTCGGGAAAATGGACTTCTTTAAACGCTTTTCGTCGTGATATTAAATTCCACTTTTCGATTTGATCAGCTGGCAATATTTCTTGAATTTCTTTAAAAACATCGATTAACAACGTTTTTTGCAAGCGCTCAATTCCTTTGCTGTTCATTCCTCTTCCGCTTAGCTTTTCGGTAGTTGAATAAATGGGCTGCAACTTAGCATTCAACATTTCCTCCTCGGCATTAAACTCTGCCAAATCAGCATGGGCAATATTTATTCGTCCATTAAAAAAATTAGGCCTTCCAAAAGCCACGTATTCGGTATCGGGTTTTAATGTTGGTTTAATAAATCGAATGCCTTTGAACCAAACCAAATCAATTGACCCTGAATCGTCAATAAACTCCGCAACCATGCGTTGTTTTGGAGGCCTTCCAGAAATTTGAACCTTACCCAATTTTCCTTTTACTTGAATGAGGGCATCTTCGGGAGTAATTGCGTTACAGTTATGGTATTTCGTTTTATCTACGTATCGAAATGGGTAATATTCCAATAAACCACGATAGTTGAAAATGCCCAATTCCTTGTTTAGCAATTCGGCGCGTTTAGGGCCAACTCCTTTCAAAAATTCTATGGACGTATCGAGTAAAGACAAGTACTTGTTTTGCTACAAATTTAATGGAGCATTGGACTGAAAATAAAAAGGGCAGCTAAAGAAATTAACCGCCCTTTTTGAAAGTTTGATGTTGGACCACTACTCAATCACAACACGATAACTATTGATCTCCCCAGCATTTGAAACTCTAAATGAATACACACCAGCAGGTAAATTCGATACGTTTATTTCCGCTTCTATAGACCCACTTTCAGTCTCAAAATTGAATTCATCAACCAATTGTCCCGTCATTGTAAATATTGAAAGCGTCACTTTTTCATCAACATTATCCATTTTCAAGTGAATATTGTCACGAGTAGGATTAGGGAAAAGTTGAGCTTTTAATGGCGTTTCTAACTCTTCTAATCCAACGCAATAGGATAACGTTATAGAGTCTTCAGAAACACAACTTGGAGAAGTTACCGTGACTGCGTAAGTTCCGGCAGTGGACGTTGTAATACTTCCAGTTTTACTTCCATCACTCCATTTATAACTGTATTTGGAACCAGAAACACCAGTTTTCATTATTACACTTGTTTTAGCACATAAATCTCCGTCGGCAGTTAAGTTCACATCAATTTCATCTGAAATATGAATCGCAGTATCTATAGTTGAATAACATAGGCTATCACTATCGGCGAAATTATTTCTATGCTTAATCGCTAATTGATAGTGAATAGGATACCTCCCAATTGGCAATTGACAAAAAGGATATTCGCATTTATAGGGAAATATCATCCATGGTCTCCCGTCCCATTTCGTAATTTTATCCGACTCTATTAGGTTTGGCCAACCCGTTTGTGCTTTATCAGCCGTAATCACGTCTGCGTACGTAGTAGGATCGCTATCATCAATAACTCTAGATGGAAATTTAGCAACTCTCACTTTTATAAGCTTTTTTCTATCCGCTGCTGGGATTTTTGAATCGATGCAATCTCCCGGTACGATAAAACAAAAGTTCTCGGCGAGAATCTTAACCTCAGGAGGCTTATTTACATTTATACGATATACTCCTTTTGTACCACAAAAATCTTTGTTCTCAACAAGAATGTTTACTTGTCCTCCTGCTCCGTTATTTATCAATCTAGGGTCAAAAATACCTAGAACTGAATCTGTAATTGCAGCTTGATTTTGTGGAGAACCACTAATTTTCCAAATAGGATTTAAACCAGCTACGCCAAGCGTGTCAGGACTAGCGGTTGCACAAAACTCTTTTGTATAAATGGGTGTTCCATTAGTCAAAACACCCGTGAAAGTGGAATCCCAAGGAGCCTCAACAGAAATCTTTACGATAGTATCGTTCCAACATCCTTTAAATACTTTGTAATGAACAAAAGCGGTATCCGACACTAAAGAAGTTGGGTTGAATTTAGTTCCATCAATGTAATATTTAGTTGGGCTACCTATAACCGAATCCACTCCTATTCCACTGAAGTACCCACCCGGTACTTTTGGAATCAACTCATGATTTGAATTGTTTCCAAACAATACACAAGCTTTCATCGGTCCTAATATAGACGGATCTGGTAAATCGGCTATGTTGATAACAGTTGATCCAGAACTTGCACAAGCATCACCAGTAACACCATAAGTAACCAAAAAACTTCCTGCTCCAGATAAAGCTGGATTCCAATAACCTAAAGAATCATTGATAATTCCAGCACCCGTCCATTTTCCTCCAGGGTTGGAAATTGTGTGTGGAGTTGGAGCGGTGAGCGCTATGATACCACCTTTTACGCATTGCAGCGGCAAAGAATCGGGTTTGGTATTGTATTTAGATACCACACTAATATTCTTAGTGAGAATCGCATTACAAATTCCTGCAGTATCACTTACCGTAAGTAAGTACTGACGTGCCGTTGTAAGATTGGCGGCCACTCGCAAACTGTCTTTATTAAAAGCACTAATAATTCCAGAAGGTGCACTATTAGGCAAGGAACTCCAACTAAAATTGAAGTTTGATTTGTTTATTCCTTCACAAACACCAAATTCTGTTTTTGGAAGTCTATTTATTGGGGCCGTTGATCCTTCAAGTGAGCCGCAGGCACTTGTAAAATGAGGCGAATAATAATGATTTGCACTCGTATAGGCTACTGCATCAAAAGACATGAGGTGATCACTAGAATATATGGTCGACCCATTATTCCAGCAAACCTCAACAACTATATTTTCAACACCATCCCACACATATTCTTCGTCAAAAGTATATCGATTCATTCCTTGAACAGTAACTATGACTTTAGGGTTAAATACCGTCACCAAAGAATTAATAAAAACCTTAGTTAAAGTGCTATCACTTGTACATCCCATTTTAATTGAAAACCCATTAAAAGAATTAGCTCCATGATTTGCCAATTGCGCAATTTCAAATGCAATTGAGCTTATTGGCCCTGCTGATAATCCTTTTGACTTGAGGTCAGCTGCTTTGTATAAATATTGCGTCTTCGTTGATTTGTTCTTTCCAGAATAGAGGCCGGGTAAAGAGCTTGAAACAACTAGCCCTTTTCCAATAGTCTTATAAGCAGTACTTCCAAGACAAGGAGCACTACTTTGTTCACAGCTTCCGTAATCTATTGTACCATAATTAAGACCGAGATCAATAGTATCCGACAGGCAAATCACTGATTTTGAAGCTTCTATGGACATGTTTTTTGGAAAAGGATTGGAAACCTTGATTTGGATGGAGTCCATTTTCACACAACCTGAGTCTGATGTGGCTTCGAATAATACAGTTTGATTGCTATTAATACTGTAAGAACCGGTTATTCTTGAACTGTCGTTTTTGAATAAACTAGCTGGTTTCCAGCTATACTTATAATTTCCATTTGAAGGCGAAATAACTGCCTTAACTTGGACCTCTTTTCCTCTACAAATGATCGTGTCTGAAGTGATTCCCAAATTGAAGTTGGGGGCTGTTTTTATTGTGAAGGTATCCGTAGTAAAACAATTTTGAACGCGTCCACCACAAATTGTTACACTTTGAGAGTAAACAGATAATACACTTGTTTTGGTTGGAATAAATTTAATTACTCGGTTAAAAGTATCTTGTGAAAACCAATTGATACCGGGCTTAATGGAGTCGCCAGAAATTGATCTCCAAATATACCTTTCACCTCCACCTCCTTCTAGCAGCATAGTGTCGCCTGCACAAACCTTTTCATTGTAGATGGAGTGAGTGCTAGGCATAACATGAACTTGCATCATGTGATCAGTAATGCCGGGGAAGTCACATATATCATCAGTAATACCAGTGTAAATAAATTTACGCCCATTAGTACCTTTAATTGCTTTGCAAGAATATTGGGCGACTACTTTTGAACTCGACAACCGTAAGAGTTTCATTGTGCCACCCGGAAATACTTCAGCAATATTGCTTTCTATTTTTATGGTGTTGCCAAAATTAGGGTCGCTGAGCGTGTCTTCCCAAGAAATTACTCCTCCCTCACAAACTTCAAGATGATCCCATGCTAAAAGTGTTGCTCTACCTTTTATATTGCCAATGTCATTATTTGCCAATGGAAGGTTGTTGGTGCATGTTCCAACATTAAAAACTATTTCTCGATATGTTCTTCCTTTGAGAATACCGGTACATTGTTCGTATTCACTTATATAATAACCTACTAAATATGTACCTACTATTGAAGGCGTAAAAGTCATAAGTCCACTCAAACTATCTAAGTTAAACCCAGGAATTGGTTTGGTGCAAGAAATTCCCATACGCGGTAAAAGGTGTGTATATGCCGAAGTACCGCCTGAAGTCGTTAATGGACAAATTGACTCATAAGTTAAGCTATCGCCTTCACTATCATATCCTCCTGCTGCAAATGCTGCCTTTTGACCAACGCAAACATTAATAAAGGGCCTATTGTCATTGTATAGATGTGCACCACTGTTAGCTGGAGCACCATTAACTGTTGAGGAAGGGAACCAGTTGGTATTTATATACACTTCTGCTGCTATCCCACCAGTTCCATAAAAATTTGAATATCCACTGTTACCACCAGCTTGGCATATGGTGCCATAAACTCTCCAAACCTGACAACTAGGCAAAGAAACAATTGCTTCAGAAAAGTACTCCTCATTACCAAATGTACCTGTAGGACTTTGACAATTAGTTTGTTTTAATGCGCAAACAGTACTAATATCTCTTGCACCATTAGCATTAAGTCGCTCACCAGGTTTAGGAATATACGCCGTATTTTGAAGGTAAATAGGACCCAATTTAGCACCGGTAGCTGAACATTCAAGGTAAATTCTGTCTTGATTCACCCCACAATTAAGAGCAATTCCATTACATCTTCTGTAAGTCGATTTGGTGATTTTATAAAGATAATTCCCTGCTAAATTAGGGTCATTGCCAACATAATCGTAGCGCATGTTTATTCCTGCAATATGACTTGCAGTCGTTTCTAGATTAAATAAACATGCAATTACAATTAATAAGGTTGTAACGGATTTTTTGATTTGATTTTTCATAGGAAATAGTTTTAATTGATTTCTGTACTAAAGAGACGCTGTTTAAAAAACTAGGTTGCCTAACTCAGCGTACTTTCTAGTATAATCTATCTACTATTTCATCAAAACATTACTCGATTACAACTCGGTACGTATTGTTTTTCAAAGCATTACCAAATCTAAAAGAATACACGCCGGCTGGAAGTTGTGAAACGTTTATTTCTGCCTCAAGTTTTCCGTTGATTGCTTCAAAGTTGAATTCATCCACCAATTGACCAGTAATAGAAAATATTGAAAGCTTAATGTTCTTGCCCCCATTTTTAATTTTTAAATGGATTCGATCTCTTGCTGGATTCGGAAATAATTTAGCATTCAGAGTTGATTCGATTTCCTCCAGTCCAACACAGCTTGTAACCTCAACAGAATCTTTTGAATCGCAATATTTATAATATGCAGCCACTTTATAAACACCGGCTTTAATTACTGTCTTTTTTGTAATTGTTGAACCATCGTTCCACACAAAAGCGGTTCCTGGAGCACTGGCCCTTGCCTCTAATTCTACTGTTCCGTCATTACACAAAGAGCCTGTTTTTGTAAGTGTTAGTTTAAAGTTGTTATCCATGAAAATCGAAGTAGAATCAACCGAGTAACAGATACTATCCGTTTTCCAAGGGCGGTAAGAAATTGCTGTTCTATAACTTATCGGGTAACCATTAGGGGGTAAACTGCAAAACCTATGCGCACAACGGTCTGAAAAATTCATCCAGAAATATCCGTTCCAACGAGTAGACCCAATGCCCTTAAGTCCTGTCCAACCCGTATTTGCAGCGGTTGCGTTTACTACATCAACATAGGTCGCTGGATTCGAATTATCAATTTTGGTAAAAGGATATTTTGCTACTCTTACCAATAGAGTGTCTAATTGTTTGTTTGCTGGAACATTAGAGCCTATGCAGTTGCCTGGAACCTTAAAACAAAAATCTTCCGATAAAATTCTAACTTCTGGTGCGGCATTTAGATCAACAAAAAACCGACCTTTTGCTCCACAAAACCCATTGTTTTCAACTTCTATTTCAACCTTTCCGTTTACACTTTTTGTTACCAATGATGGATTAAATATTCCGTTTACTGAATCTACAATGGCGCTTTTGTTTTGCGGATCAACCATTCTCCAAATCGGATGCTTGCCTCTTACAGCTATGGTATCAGAACCTGATGTAGCACAAAATTTATCCGTAAATATTGGTAATCCATTATTGTAAACCCCTAAATAGGTGGAGTCCCAATGCGCTAATACAGGAATTTTTAAAAGGGTATCTTTTGTACATGAACCTTGTTTCACAATATGTCGAACTACTGCTGTATCTGATTTTCCACCTGAGGTGTTGTATTTAGTTCCGTCGATAAAATATGCAAACGCACCTCCTTTTAGTACACGGTTCACCCAGGTTCCGGAAAAAGAACCGCCAGAAGTAATTCCTTTTAATTCATGCTCCGATACGGTACCTTTTGACCCACAGATAAAATCTAAATTCAATAGCCCTCCGTTTGGTATGGGTAAAATAGTAATCTCGGTGGAGTCTTTTGACGCACATCCATTACCGGTTATTTCATAGTAGACTTTAAAGGTTCCTACTCCAGATTTTTTTCTATCCCAAGTTCCATTTCTACTGTCCACAATTCCGGCACCAGTCCATTTTCCGCCAGGGGTGGTAACATTATTTGGAGTTGGAGCTGTTAATTGAAACAACCCATTTGTTTCGCAAAGTGGTGGCATACTATCTGGTTTCGTGTTGTAATTGCTAAGTAACTGAACTGCAGTAGGTATTTCCTGCATGCATGCTCCAGAAGTATCCGATAGGGTTACTACAAAATCTCGCGCAGTGTTGGAACCTAAAGCGATTCGAATAGAATCTGAAGTTGTATTGGAGATAAAACCACTTGTTTTACCAGTTGTTGTGCTCTTCCAGCTGTATTTATAATTTGAATTCAGTACACCTGAACAAACTCCAAATTGAGTATACGGTAGCATAAAACTGTTTCCGCCTAAACTATTTTCAGAACATGCTGTGCTGTCTGTTCCGGGAGTATAAGATCTTGAGCTTGCATATCCTGCTGAATAAAAATCCATTTTTGGGTGGTAATTTTGTTTTGCAACAGTTACCCAACATATTTCTACCAAGATGTTCGAAGTACCATCCCAAGCAAAATCTTGATCGAATTCATGTGTGTTCCAACCTGTGTTTGGTGTGTAGTTTTTAGGTGAATACACTTCAGACATATTGGCAAGTAAAAAACTATTAATAGTACTGTTCCAAACGCAAGACATTTTGATGGTAAAGTCCTTATAATTGGCGTTTACAGAAGGGAGTGCAGCGACATTAAAACCCAGTGAGGTGATGAGTCCTTTCTTTAAACCATAGCTTTTAAGCAAGGTCGCAGTATATAGAAACTGCATTTTACCACTCTTTTGTGTGGAAGAATATACTAGTGGATATAATAAAGAAGTTGTGTCGCTAGTAAATGATGCGGTACCCACCGTTTTTTTGTTTGGACTTCCTAAACAAGGAACCGAAGTAGCTGCGCAACTTCCATAATCAATTTCACCTAAATTTAATTTAAGATCTATAGTATCACCGTTGCATAAGAAAGTATCCAAATTCGTTATAAAAGATCCTTTTGGAAATGGCGGAGCAGCCAAAACATTTACAAATCCAACTCTTGAACAACCAGAATCTGAAGTGACCGTAACGTTAAACAATTTATCCGAATTCAAATTCTTCAACATTGGATTTGCTGCGGTATCGTTAGTTAAATGATGGGCTGATGACCACTGGTAGGTATAATTTCCCAATGGCTTCGAAGTATTAATATTCAAGAAATTCGTATCGGTTAAACACAGAATGGTGTCCAATACATTAACTACCGAAAAACTATCGTTAGCAAGGATAGCTAAAGTATCTGCCAAGGGGATTCCTTGCACAACTCGACCGCATTCATCTTTTGCTTGTGTAACTCTAACGGCCAATACGGTTGTTTGTGTAACAATTAATTTTGCAGTTGCTCCGGTGTCTATTCCTGGGTTAGTATCTAAAAACCAATTAACACCTTGTACCAGCTGATTTCCACTAACTCGAGACCAAGTAAAGTGTGTTGCTCCATGTGCAGCTAATTTAATGGTATCGCCCATACATGCTCTTATGCTGTCGCCTAGTCCTATTTCTTTTCCACCATTGATATTAACCGCGATTCCTACTTTAAGAGTTGTGGCTGTAGCTGAATTCCCTATGTATTCACAAAAATCATCATTAAAGAACGTTGAAAATATTTTTGTTTGATTTTTACCAGCTACTGCCGTCCATGTATACCTAACAATCACTTCATTTTTTTTACCCGTGGAGACAATTTTATAGGTTGCTCCCGGAAGTGCTTGTGAAACAGTTGATTTTATGTGAATAGAATCGGTGATATTGGAATCGGCAAATGTTTCGTCCCAAGAAATAGTTTCGCCCACACCAACATGTATTACTCCCTTGCTATCTCGGAAAGCGTTTCCCTGAAGGTTGCTAAATTTATTAGAAACATAGGGTACTTTATTTGAGCATGCTATGACACGAACTTGAATATCACGTAAGGTTTTAGCTTTTAATTTTCCTGAACACTTATCATATTCTTTGACCCAGTATGCAATCACTCTTTTTCCAGCACTTACAGGTGTAAAAGTCAACAATCCAGTATTGGTGTCCATTCTAATTCGAGGGATAGGAAAAGCTGCCGAAAATCCTGTGTTGTAAGTAACACATCGCATTGAATCTTGCATGGCGCAAGACAATTCAAAGACTAAGCTGTCCCCATCAAAATCAGTTCCTCCAGCAGCATAAGACGTTTCTTGCCCAACACAAGCGGATACATATGGTTTATATTCATCGTTAAAAGCTGGTGCAGAATTATTAGGGTAGTCTTTTGTGTTAATAAATGAGTGCATATACATTCCACCGGAACTTGTATTACTACTACCAGTATTCCTACAACAAACTGGCGAAAAACCCAATCGCCAAGAGTCGCATGACGACAGCGTTATGATTGCAGAAAATTTAAAACGCATATATCCTTGTGCTGCACTGGCTCTGTTTCGACATTTGGTACTTGGCGAACGAGTAGGGTCCAATAACTTATCGCAAACTCTAGAAACATCTTCAGCTACCACTGGATTTGAACCGCTAGTTACTATAATTCCAGCATAGGGTCCTCCAAAAGGTGTTGGAGATGGTGCTACAAAGGCTAAATGTGAAACAGTATGAACAGTCCATCCAGCTCTCAGGTTGCTAGTACAAATAGCATCTACCGTTTCGGCCGTTGAACTATAACTTGCACCATTGCAATCTCGAAGAACAAATGTTTCAATATAATATCGACCACCTCCCAATGCCTTATAGGTAATTCCACCTCCGACTATGTGTGAAGCTGAAAGTTCAGGACTAAAAAGGGTAATCGTTAAAAGCACTAATATTGCTTTTAATACATTTTTGGAATATGATTTTAAACTTTTCATCTGATTAATTATTAGGTTAAACGTCTGCCGAATTTTAGCTTGTTCCTGCTATTATCAATACTATTTCACCTTTGGGAGGGTGTTCTTCATAATGTTTAAGCACTTCAGAACATTTTCCTCTTCTATTTTCTTCGTAAACTTTGGTCAATTCCCTAGAAACACTAACCGTTCTATCCTCTTCAAAAAACTCGATGAGTTGCCCCAAGGTTTTTACCAAGCGGTGCGGCGATTCGTATAAAACGATGGTTCGTTCTTCTTGAGCTAATAATTTCAGTTTGGTTTGGCGGCCCTTTTTATGAGGCAAAAAACCTTCGAAAACAAATCGATCGCAAGGCAAACCACTATTAACCAATGCAGGTACAAATGCGGTTGCTCCCGGGAGGGTTTCAATTTTAATATCGTTTTTTATACACTCCCTTACTAATAAGAACCCTGGATCGGATATCCCTGGAGTTCCTGCATCACTTACTAACGCCAATGTTTCACCACCTTGCATACGCTCAATCATTCGCTGCAAAGCCTTATGCTCGTTGTGCTGATGAAAGGCAGATACTGGTTTTGAAATTTCGTAATGCTTGAGCAATTTAGAAGTCTGTCTCGTGTCTTCAGCCAAAATGCCATCCACTTCAGACAACACTCTTACCGCACGGTAAGTCATGTCTTCTAAATTTCCAATAGGTGTAGGTACGAGTATTAACATAAAATTCTAGTTTGCTGCAAACTTAGATATTGCATTGCAGCTCTAATGCTCTTCTAAACTAGAACGTCTTTTTTTAATAAGTCGGTTGAAGTTTGCGAATGAGAATTTTGGGTTTGTCGTGAGAGGCAACCATAAATTATAACCTCATTTTTGTAAAAGCTTAACTGTATCGCCTTTTAATAACAGTGATAAATTCTTCCGCTATCTCATTATCCTCCTTCCAACCAAATTGGGGGATAAATTTCGCCGAAAGCAGTCGCTTAGCATCTTCAAAAGACTCGAGGTGGTTAAACTCATTAATAGCTCGCACAAATTCTTGCCCGTCTCCGCCAAATAATTCATTGGTAAAATAAAAACGTTCGTTTAAACCAAAGGCACTTCTCAAATCATCAATTGCATTGTTTGCCAACATTTCTGCCACTTCAATACCGCTAGATTGTTCTCGTTTTGGAGCTGGAGTTTGAACCACTTTAACCGGATCTACATCTTCTACTTCAGGAATACGCTCTACTGTATTCTCGATTTCCAAAGATTCCGTTTCAGGTTGTTCTTCAGCAACTGTATCATCAGGAACTGGTTCAGGGATTAGTTCAACTTTTTCCTCTTCAACATTTTGTAAAACTTGAAAAGCAGCAACTGCTTTTAGAAGTTCTGTGCTAATTCTAATATAAGCCTGCAAATCATCGATTTCACTTTTTAACTCAACACTAGGCAAAGCCAAGAGTTCCTTTTTCAAGGCTTGAATTTGCTGCTTAAGTTCTTCGATATTGTGTTGCATAGTTTATTTAACGCTCAGATGCACAAATTTATTTTAATTCTGATGATGGTTATCGCTTTATGTAATCAAAAAAGTCGCGGATTTTTTTGAGTTGATTAGCTTTGCATCTGCACAATGTTTTTAGAAAATAAAATAGAAAAAGAACACCGCGTAGGTTGGATAGAGGTCATTTGCGGCTCAATGTTCTCAGGGAAAACAGAGGAATTAATTCGAAGAATGAGAAGGGCTCAATTTGCGAAACAGCGCGTTGAGATTTTCAAGCCACAAATTGACACTCGATATTCAGAAAAAGAAGTTGTGTCGCACGACGATAATGCAATTCCGAGTACTCCTGTTCCAAGTTCAAATAATATTTTATTGCTCGCAGATAACGTAGAAGTAGTTGGTATTGATGAAGCTCAATTCTTTGATGATAACCTTCCCAGTGTTTGTAATCAACTTGCAAATTCTGGTATACGCGTAATTGTTGCGGGCTTAGACATGGATTTTAAAGGTGAGCCTTTTGGGCCTATGCCACACCTCATGGCCATTGCAGAATACGTAACCAAAGTACATGCAATTTGCATGAAAACAGGAAAGCTGGCAAACTACTCGCACAGACTCACCAACAATGAAGGTTTGGTAGAATTGGGTGCAACAGAAAACTACCAACCACTCTCACGTGAAGCTTACTTTGAAGCTTTAGCTGCAGAAGAAAAAGCCAAAAGTGAAAAATAGATGGCTGGATTTAGGGATTCAATTGTAGAAATTAGTGAAGCTGCACTTTTAAAGAACCTAGAACATTTTAAGGGTTTAATACACAAATCATCGCATCTAATTCTCGTGCTAAAAGCCAATTCTTATGGCGCAGGAGCAATACCTGTTGCCCGACTTTTTGAAAATGAAGAAAGAGTTGAGTATTATGCAGTGGCCAGCATAGACGAAGGAATAGAACTTAGAAAGGCTCAAATAAAAAAACCAATTATTATTCTTAGTCCAGATGCCGACCGCTTTAAAGAAGTATTGTTGAACAAACTGCAGCCCGTGATTACTAGCCCCTCAAACCTAAAAAGTTGTATTCGCCAATTGGGTTCAATAACAAACTATCCCGTCCACTTAAATTTTGATACGGGTATGCATCGAGTAGGATTTCGTTCAAACGAAGTAAATGCATTAATTCAGTTATTGCATGCCACCAATTGCATTAAAATCGAAACTGTTTTTTCGCATTATAGTGGCTCTGGTAGCGCTAAATTTGATGCATTTACTATGGAGCAAGCTGAGGAATTTAACACTATGTTTTCTGAGTTAACTGCTCATCTTGATTATCAGCCCAAAACACATTTAAACAACTCGGGTGGGTTAGAGCGTTTTAATAATGACATGAATGCACTGCATAGACTAGGTGTTGGACTCTATGGCCATTCTGTCGAAAAAAGTGCCCTCCAAAATGTGTTTGCTTGGAAAACCAAAGTCGCCCATATTCAATGGGTAGAGAAAGGTGAATCTGTAAGTTATAATAGAAGTTGGATAGCACCTAAACGGAGTAAAATTGCTACAGTATTTGTAGGTTACGCTGATGGCCTTAACCGCAGGTTGTCTAACGGAAAATGGCATCTAAAATCAGGCAATCATGCGTTACCAATTGTTGGAGATATCTGTATGGATTTGTGCATGGTAGATGCAACCACAGTTGAACTAGAAGTAGGCCAGGAACTTATTATTTTGAACACTGCAAAGGACATAGAGAATATGGCTGAAACGCTTGGTACAATCAGCTACGAAATACAAACGTCAATTTCTTCAAGAGTAGAAAGAAGCTACGTTTAGTTTAGCCCTCACTTACTTGACTCTGAAACTCCGCAGCTAAAGTTTCCTTTTGCTTATCGGTTAACACGGGGCTCAAAGTTTCTATTATTTCAGTTGCAAGCTGCTGCTTACTCATACCAACTAACTCTATTGAAGCAGCTCTCGCTACAAAGTAGATAATGTCTTGTTCTTTTTTAAGCAAATTTTCATCTTTATCACTAGGCTCGTTGGCCAAGTTTTTTAGCCCTTCTTCTACGTTAGCCTTACCTTCTTTGGTATTTCTTCTTGTAAGTTGGGCTAAACCTAAAATCAATTGAACTCGTGGATCTTCAGGAGCTAACTTGTATACTTTTTTCGCATAATAAGTCGCCTTTCTATATTTAGTTTCGTGGTAGTAATACTCAGCCTCATCCAAGCCAATAAACCTCATTTTCTCAACATCTACTGAATAATAAAGGTCAAAGTCTCCCGGATTTTCTTGTTTATTTTTATACTTCACGTACTTATAACCATACTTTAAAGCATCTTTCAGCAAGCGGGGGTTATTTTCCATAAACTCTCTATCATCGAGCAATTTAATTGATGACCGCATAGCAAAAAAGTACACCTCAGGACTAGTTCTGAACTTATCTTTTTCCATTCGTTTTAGCGATTGGAAATAGCACTCCTCGTTCTTATCCATTATGTACAAGTCGAATAACTTCTGAAAGTCAGAGTTGACAAATTGTGCGTTTAAGAATGATGTTGATAGGACAATAAAAAACAAGGGTATAAACCGTTTCATAGCAATTAAAATTTAAGGTGTAAAAAAGAGGGAAAACTAATCCTGTACTAACTATTCGTTAGGTCAGATACAGCTGTGAAATTTCATGAAATAGACATCGGCGGACTGCCTTTGAAGGAGACTTAGCTTAGTATTTCTTCTTTTTAGTCTGTCTAAAATCACCATACAAAGGTAATAAAATTAAAAACTTCAATCAAAGTGATACGTTAAAGACCGCTAAGACGGCTACTTTATATGTTTGGCACAGTATTAGATTAGTTATACTTGAATAACATAATTACAGTTATGAAAACACTTAAAAAACCATTAATAGGATTAGCAGTATTAGCGCTATTTGCTTTTGATAAGAGAATAGTGTTAGAAGAAAAACCAGAAAGCTTCGAGCATCAAAAGTTATCTAAAGTAAAACCGTTTAAAGAAGGTGAAAAAATATCTTACCGAGCACATTATGGTTGGTTAGATGCGGGTACTGCAGATTTAACTATCGTAAAACAAGATACTGCTATAGATGGTAATCCAGTTTTTCATGCGGTAGGAGAAGGAAAAACACTAAATGTTTTTGAGTGGTTCTACAAAGTAAGAGACGTGTATGAAACTTACATGGATGAAAGCACTCTTGCTCCCAGAAAATTCAAACGTCGAGTAAATGAAGGTGGATATATAATAAACAGAGATTACCACTTTGTTCCAGAAAAAGGAGAAGTAAATACTGCTTCAAAAGGAACCATAAAAACTCCGAGTGACGTTCAAGATATGTTGAGTAGCTTTTATTATCTGCGTGCTCTCGATTTCAGTAATGCCAAAAAAGGTCAAATCTTTAGAATCAATGCTTTTATGGATTATGAAATGTGGCCTTTTTATGTGAAATATAAAGGAATTGAAGAAGTAAAAGTTAGCATGGGTACATTCAGATGTCACAAATTCGTTCCTGTAGTTCAAGAAGGACGAGTATTCAAAAGTGAGGAGGATATGAACGTTTGGGTAACTGCTGATGCTAATAAAATTCCAATCTTGTTACAAAGTAAAATTCTAGTTGGAAGCGTAAAAATGGAAATTAGCGGCTACAGCAACTTAGTTGCTCCCATTGCAAAAGTTGAAAAGAAAAAAAGCAGTTGGTTTTAGCTGATAATCGAAAATAGAGAAAAAAAGGCGAGTATTTCTACTCGCCTTTTTTTATTGCCTTTCTTTGATGCAAATTAGAAAAAATGAATCAAACCATTCATTGGAAACAAATTTGGAGCCTTATTGCGTTAAATGCCGCAATAATAATTTCTTAGATTGCATACCACAATTATCAACCTCAATTACTTGAGCAGTTTAATTACGAGCATTATGAAGGTTTTTTACAAAAAGCCAAGCTCGTAATTCTTCTAATAATTCCACCCCTAGCAGGTTTTCTTGCCGATCGTTTTTTTAAACCAGGCGATCGCAGAGTGCCTCTAGTTACGGCTGGTGTAAGCTTTACCGCTTTGGTATTTATGTTGGTTGCAAGTTTAATTGGGGAAAGTCCACTTTTCAATTTAAGCGAATACTTACCCCTAATGATTGTGATTTGGCTAGTTTCAATGAATGTATTTTATGCACCTGCACTTGCCATGTTAGAAAAGTTTGTGCCTGTTGCGCAATTTACCTTGGTAATGGGGGTATATGTATTGGTAAGTGATATTATTTACTCCTTGGAGCCTGCTATAGTTGGTTTGGTTCAACTTTTTGGAGCACCTTTTACCTTCCTTTTTGGAGGGGCAATAGTATTAGCTTCAGAATTATGGTTTTCTAATGCTTATAAAACTTGGAGCGCCACTGAGCAGCAATCCGCAAGTGTTCAAAGTTTGACTACAGTTGGTTTAAAGCCATTCAAAATTTGGATAACAGCATTTCTCTTTGGCCTTGCAGTAGCGTTTCTGATAAACGTGCTGCCTAGTCAACTCGAAAGCAAACTCATTCATGCTGATCTTGGCGAATATACAGGAGAAATAATTGTGAGTGGTTTATTATTGCTAACGGCTTTAGCCGCTTGGGCGCTTTCGAAAAGAGTTACTGTGGACAATATGACCAACACCTTTTTTGTCTCCTTTGTGTCTATAATCCTTTTGTTTTTTGTGAGTATGTTTCTTGATGGTGTCGCGACACTTTTTCCCCTTATTTTAGTTGTACCTCTGCTTGGTTTGCTGTCGGTTAGCGCCTTTCCTATGGCTATGTCCAACGCTGGGTTAAAACATAAAATGCTTGCTGCTGGACTCTTTATTTCTGGTGCGGAATTTCCAGATAGTTTCTTAGAAATGTATTTCTAGTTATCAACTCTAGTGTGTCCAAATGTCATTATTGGATAATCAATTTCAGTCGACTCCACAACTCCTTTTTTGTAATTATAGGTAGTTTTTCTGCCGGTTTTCTTATCAATTATATCGTAAGAATTTTTATCTGACCGCTCCAATTTATTAAAATAGCCGTACAATTCAGCGTAATTGTGCGCAAACCGCACGGGATCTTCTGGCTCAACAAAAAACAACATGGAAGAGGTAACAAAAATTGCCGGAATATTTAGTATTTCATCTCTGATGTTCTTATCCTCATCTACCCTGTAAATACTGTAGTTAGTTCCTTCGAATTGAGTGTGGTTAGATTCTCGAAGCTTACCATTTACGAAAACTTCCACATGGGATGTCATCAATGTATCTTTATAAAATTCTGATTTAGTGATAAATATAACCTCATGGCGACTTAATAAATAGGAAACGGATACTTCACTTTTCCCACTGTAAATAGTTGAATCTCCTTGTACTTGTTTTGACAATTCATAGGTCCCTAGATCAAAAAAACCTGCACCTATAGTGTAGTTTAATGTCGAAGTTTGAGCCTTACTGCAAACGGCCAACATCAAAATTAGAATTGAGGTTGAGTACAATGATTTTTGCATACATCTAAAATAAACAGATTTCTGTTTACAATAAGCCGACCAACCTGAAATTCCCTGGTAATTAAACAACATTTTTGAGGCTATGCTAAGAGGTCTAAATTTTCTACTGATTTTTTGTTCGCTTGTGTTCCTGTTTGGAGCTTGCAGTGGAGACGAGAATCTAGCCGATGTTTCAATTCCTAAAGACACCCTCCCTGAAGTAAAAGTAAACATGGCTTATGGCTTAAACCTAGATTCATTTATTGTAAAAGAAGGCAAAATCAAGAAGAATCAAATGCTTTCGCATATTCTACTCCTCAACCACATTCCTTGGCCAGAAATTGATCGTTTGGTCAAAAGGTCAAAAGATATTTACGATGTCCGTAAATTGAGAAGCGGGAAAAACTATACGGTTCTTTGTAAAAAAGATAGCACTGAAAAAGCAGAATATTTCATTTACGAAGCAAATGCGATTGACTATGTAGTCTTTGATTTGCGAGACAGCATGAACGTGACTATTGCTCAAAAAGAAGTTACTGAAATACGCAGGGAAGTTGCTGGTGTAATTAATTCATCACTTTATCAAACGCTCATTGACATTAATTGTAGCGCAGGACTAGCAATGGAAATGAGTGAAATTTATGCTTGGAGTATTGACTTTTATAGAATTCAAAAAGGCGACCGTTTCAAAGTAATTTTCTCCGAAAAATGGGTGGGTGATACCCGTGTAGGAATTGGTACTATTGAAGCTTGTCTATTTGAACATCACAACGAAAATTTTTACGCATTCCCGTTTGAACAGAATAATGTTGTAGACTATTTTGATGAGCAGGCCAAAAGCCTAAGAAAGGCGTTTTTAAAGTCTCCCCTTAAATTTGGTCGCATTAGCTCAAGCTTTACTATGAGAAGATACCATCCGGTACAAAAACGCTGGAAGGCGCATCTTGGAACCGACTACGCCGCTCCAAAGGGAACTCCTATCTTGGCTGTTGGGGATGGTAAAGTAATAGAAGCACGTTATAAAAAGTTTAATGGAAATTATGTGAAGATAAAACACAACGGGACTTATACTACTCAGTATTTACATATGTCAAAATTCGCAAATGGTGTGCGATCTGGGAAATATGTAAGGCAAGGCGATGTAATTGGTTATGTTGGCTCTACTGGTCTGGCAACTGGCCCCCACGTATGTTTTAGGTTCTGGAAAAACGGCAAACAAGTCAATCACCGAACTCAAAAACTCCCTGCTTCGCTTCCAGTGAAAAAAGAGCTCCTGCCACAATTTAAGACTACAATGGATACCCTTAAACTGCAATTGGATGTAATTCCTTTTGAGGAAAAAGCGGCTGCCGAATTGGCTCAAAAATAATTTTTTTATAAATGTGGTTTATTTTATAAACTAGTTTATATTTGTCAAAATTATAATCATGAAATTAGAAAGTGGAAGTGCAATTGCGGGAGGGTCTATATTAGGAATGGGTGTGGGTTTTTTATTTGATAACATGCTCCCCTTTCTATTGATTGGCACTGGAGTGGGATTCTTTATCGAGTTTTACTTCAAGAATAAAAAAGAAAAAAACGATGAACAATAATTTTACTCCCGAAGAAAGTCTGTCGGTTATCCACCGAGCGATTAACCAAACACATCAAAACATAAAAGAAGATAGTATCCACTTTTTGATTTGGGGTTGGGCAACTTTGATTGCTTCTATCGCGTATTATATTTTACTTACCATAGTTCACTACCAACATCCTTATATAGCTTGGACCCTTATGCCAATAGCTGGAGTTATCGCTGGAATTGTTGGTTTTAAAGCTGCTAAAAAGGTAAAAGTAAAAACTCATATTGACCGAATTCTCGGCTACCTATGGGGTGGCTTTGGAGTTTACCTCCTAATTTTACTTGTTTTTATGCCTATTATAGGTTTTGACAAGACTTATCCTTTGATTATCGGTTTATACGGACTAGGAACTTTTATTATGGGGGGTATTATACAATTCAGACCATTAATAATTGGCGCTATAATATGCTGGGCCATTGCAGCACTTTCTTTTACGCTAAATTTTCCAAATCAATTATTGTGTATTGCAGGTGCTATTGTGGTTGCTTATTTAATTCCAGGTTACCTCCTGAGGTTTTCAAATAAATAAAATACCAATTGTACATAATAAGTGGATAAAAAACTTGACCCCCTTCTACACAATGAATTAAGGCTTTCCATAATGAGTATCCTTGTCTCGGTCGAATCAGCCGAATTTGGTTACTTATTGGAGAAAACTGCTGCTTCTAAAGGAAACTTAAGTGTTCAATTAACGAAGCTTAAAGACGCTAAATACATTTTAGTTACAAAGTCATTTAAGAAAAACATGCCTTTGACTACCTGTAACATCAGTAAGAAGGGAGAACAAGCCTTTAAAGACTATGTAAATCAAATTTCAAAGTACTTAAAACTTTAGTGCTACTCTGACTGGAGGTGATCAGTAAATAGAATCCCGTTCAAATGATCTATTTCATGTTGAAAAATTACTGAGGTAAATCCCGAAATTTCCTCAATGTGCTTTTTCCCATCTAAATCTACATATTCCACAACAATTTTAATTGGCCGAAATACTTCAGCAGTATAATTTGGTATCGAAAGGCAGCCTTCTTTACCTAATTTCTGCTCATCAGAGCAACTTTTAATAATCGGGTTTATATAAATCTCGAAAGGCTCATTTGCCTTATCAAATCGCTGAACGAGTATTATTTGCCTTTGTAAACCTACTTGAGGAGCAGCAATTCCTACACCCATATTTTTTGGGTCTTGAACGGTCTTTAACAATCGCTTTGAAAAGTAAATCGCCTCATTTTTATTCTTATCCAAATTGACTTTTTTAGACTGCTTTCTAAGGAATATTGAGTCTTTTTTATTCTCAATTGTCAAAAATTCAAATGGCTCGTAGGGCAATTTTTCTTCGATGAGCTTTAGCTCCTTCCGTTTCAGCTTTTTTGCCTTTTGACCAAAAGAATTTACGCAAAAAAAAAAATAAGAAATGCCAAAAAAAACTTTAGCATCTTGAATTTTGGAGCGACGATAATTAAATTCACTTCTTAATCCAGAATAAACTCTGTAATCCCTACTTCATGATTATCTGCATAAGCATAAACGATGTATTTACCAGAGATAACTGATGTTTTAACGTCCCAATACAAACAAACATCAATCTCCTTATTCTCATAGTTTATCTCCTTTTTAACGGAATACAATCCTCTTATACCATCAAACTCAAACATATTTGCCTTGTCTTCGCTAAGGGTTAGTACTTTTCCAGAAGGGCCAATTATTCTAACATAAACCATTTTCTTACCCGCTTTTGCCAAGTCGTTTTCTCCTACGGTTATGCAAGTTTTAATTTTCTCTACCACTTTTGCTCTTTCCGTGCGTTTATGAATGTTGTTGTTTTTAACTTTTTGACCGTAAGATTCTATAAAAACGGCTTGAAGTTTTTCTCCAATTTTAACCTTTTCAGCCAGCTTACTTTTCTCCGACTCTAATAGGTTAGACTTATCTCTTTCCTTTCCTAGTTCTCCTTTTATGTTTTTATTCTCAGCCATTAATTCGATATTGGCCGTATTCAAAGAGTCAATTGTATGCACGAATCCTTTCATGATTTTACGCAAACTTTCGGTTTCTTTTTTGAGCTTATATATGGTCCAATTACCGCTTTTAACTTTCTGTATCATCTCCTCAACACGAGCCCTTTCGCTTAACAATTGCGCATTAAGTGTATCGTTATCAGATGATAAGCTGTCGTATTGTAACAGCATATCGTTTAGCTCTAATTCCAACTCGTTTTTCTCCGTAGTAATTTCAACATTCTCACCAGTGAGCTGCTCAGTCTTTCCTTTTTCATCAAACAACATAATCATTAGCCCAACATTAGCCAATATTGAAAGGGTTAAAATAGCTATTAGAACTTTATTGGATTTTTCTTGCTTTTCAGATGTTTCAGTCATTTTTTACTTTTTGGTATTTTTATAGCAACGTAACAAAGCTAATTATACAAGCAACAGCGAAAACCAATGCTAAAAGAAATTATTTCACTTTTCTATCCACAAATATGCGCAGGATGTCAAATGCCTGTTCACAAAAGTACCTGGGCAATTTGCTTGAATTGCAGGATAAAAATGCCTAGAACAAAATTTCAAACTTTCGAAGAAAACCCCGTTATGAGACTGCTTCAAGGAAAGTGCGATATAGAACATGGCTTTTCATTTTACTACTTCAAAACTGGCAACACTGTGCAAGACTTGATGCACGCTTTAAAGTATAAGGGGATTATCAAAGTAGGAGAAGAGTTTGGGCAGATTATCGGGCAACATCTTTCAAGAAACAAACGTTACAAATCAATCGATTATGTAATCCCTCTTCCACTGCACATTAGTAAAAAACGTTTGAGAGGATATAATCAATGCGATTCAATTGCACAGAGTATTGCATCAAAGCTCAATACGGTATTTGAAAATAAAATGGTTATACGTATAAAAGCAACTGCTTCTCAAACTACGAAATCACACTTTGAAAGACATGAAAACGCCGATAAGATTTTTAAGATTAAACGTCCAGAAATTTTTGAAAACAAAAGTGTCCTGCTCATTGATGATGTCATTACCACTGGATCCACGCTATCCTCATTAGCTGCTGAGTTTAATACAATTCCAAATTGTAAAGTTTACGTGGGAACAATAGCCATAGCAAACTAGGAATTTACACCATTATTCTTGGTTCAATTAAACGAGAGATTGTAAATTAGCCCCCTTCTATATTGATTCATGCTTAAAGATTTTGCCAAAACAAGTCCCGTAACATTTTTTGCACTTCCTGTAATTATTATTGGAATGCTCGTACTAAGTTACTTCTTGTACAGTACCTTAATTACCAATCAAATTGATTCACGTCAGCAATTTGTTGAACAGCAATTAAAACTATCCACAACACATTTAGAAACTCAAATCATTGAGTTTAAAAAAGAGTTTCTAGATTTATCCAAACTAGATGATTTTAGAGAGGTCTTTGACACTAGCGATATTCAAAGTGAAAAACTACGTTACCGTCTTAAGCGCATAGTCAACCGTTATAGTCGATTTGTCGACACTGTTTATATCTATAATAAAAGCCTGTTTTATTATATGAATCAAGATAGTTTAGGAATAACCCATGAAGGAACTGGCCAATTAGAAGACAAATTATTGCCGCTTCAATTTACAAGCAAGCCTAAAATACTCCACTTAGAGGGCAGCAAAGTGCTATTAATGAGTTTGTTGCATGTTGGAGAAGAGCAAGAAGTCTATCTAGGTGCCGTTATAGATATTATTAAAATGATTAAAAACGAAGCCTATAAACAATACACTGGAGAATTTAGTTCTAAAGTAATCTTTACCGAAAATATTGGCTTTAAGACATTGGATCGCGGTGAACAATTTGAAGCGAAATTTCAACTTTACGATCATAAAAAACAAGAAATAATAAATAATATTTTGGACAATAAGGCGGGGTATTTATTACACAAACTGCCAAAATCTTCATTTGTATACATGACGAGTTACCAGCCCTTTAAGTTGTTTCAAGAACGTTTTGGACTTTTATTTGTACATTCTGAAAATGATTTTGTAGCTCCGATAAAAGCGAAACTTCAAATTATTTTTCTATCCTTTTTTGCTATGATTGGTTTGGTGATGGTTGTTTTTATTATTAGCCTTAAGGACATTAGCCAAAATAATGAGGAACTGTATCAAAGTAAAAAGAGTTTATCTCAAACCCTTACTCAGCAGCGGTTTATACTGGAACATGGAGACACTTTTTCCTTTACTCTTGACAAAGAGGGCGTACCTATATATGTAACCGATAATATTGAAAAGGTTACGGGCTACAACAAAACAAAATGGTTTAACGAATTACCCAATTTATTGACGCAGAATAAAATCAATCAAAAAGTTGCTTCTGATTTCAAAAAATTCTCGAATGAAAAAGGGTTTGAATTAAATTATAATCTTGAAATTAAACAACCAACAGAACAAAACTTAATCATAGAATTTAGAGATCGCCCCTATTTTAATGAAAAGGGAGAGTTTGAAGCAATTGTAGTTACAGCCAAAGACGTAACCTCTGATTATTATAGACAAGAAGAGTTAAAACGATCACTAGCGATTCTTGAAGCAGAGCAGGAAAGCAAGAAGCCTTAAAGACGCAATTCTAACAAAACCATTTCTTGCAATAACCATCTTCTGCACGATGCAGCAAAGTACGCTGAACGCGGTTTAGTTTAGCTTTGATTTAAGCAATTGTGAGGAAACTTCTTGGCAATAGGGCAAAGATTTGGGTGATGCTAGGAAAAAGCAGCCAACGCTGGAATAGACAGCTATTGTCTAGTTATGCAGCCCCGTGAATTTGCCAGATATAATTGAAAATTGTAAAAACAAAAAAAGCCACTCCGAATTATCGAAATGGCTTTTATTAAATGTCGTTTAATAGCGTAGCTAATACTCGTCTTCGTTAAAGAAGAAATCTTCTTTAGAAGGATAGTCTGGCCAAATGTCCTCGATTGTATCATAGGTATCTCCCTCGTCTTCAATCTCTTGAAGGTTTTCTACAACCTCAAGCGGAGCCCCTCTACGCAACGCGTAATCAATTAATTCTTCCTTGCTTGCCGGCCAAGGAGCATCTTCCATATATGAAGCTAGTTCAAGAGTCCAATACATTCTACTTGTGAATTAGGGTTATAATTTTTGCAAATGTAATTTTTTTACGCTCACTTGCAAATCTATTTATCGATAGACCTAAACTCGTGGTTTCCATGGCGTTTCAGTTGCGTTTTTATCCAAAGTAACCTTTCGAGACAATACAAATAAATAATCGCTCAATCGATTTAAATAACGAATATCAATTTCATCAACCTTACTTTCTTCACTCAAACGAATTACCATTCGCTCAGCTCTTCGACAAACGCAACGCGCTAAATGACAATATGAGACTATGACATTACCTCCTGGAAGTACAAAAGATTTCATTTGAGGCAATTCTTCATCCATCCTATCCATTTCCTCTTCTAAGAAGGTAATGTCTTTATCTTCTATTAGAGGAATATTTTTTAATGGCTTTTCTGGGTCACTTGCCAACATTGATCCCAGAGTGAACAAGCGGTCTTGAATCTCTATAAGCACTGCTGTTTGGGCTGAATTAATATCTTGATCCCGAATTAATCCAATCCACGAGTTCAACTCATCAACTGTTCCGTAGGATTCTATTCTTAAATCAGATTTTGAGATTCTTTTGCCTCCAAATAATGACGTTTGACCCTTGTCACCCGTTTTCGTATACACTTTCATTTAATCTTGGAATATGAGTTTGTATTTAACCTGAACATTATTGATGTTCACATTTAAAATATAAACTCCAGCGTTGAGTTTATTTATTAGCATAACACTTTGCTCTCTGAATTGTTCTTCGTGAACCAATTTTCCCGCTATGTTATATACGGAATAGTGTCCAGAGGTAGCAGTGCTAAAGTCTAAATACATCTTTCCTTTAGAGGGATTTGGGAACAACTTATACCGATTAGGGCTCACAACCTCATCTTCAGCAACAACGCCAGCTAATTCGCCCAACTCAGAAAATTCACAACCATCAGCATCAGTTACTTCAAGTGTGTACTTGCCTTGCATTAATAAATCCGATAGATTTTTTGTACCGGGATTTCTAAATCCAGTTGGACCCGTCCACTTAAAGTTTAGCGGTTCATTACCTCCACTTACTGCAGCTTCTATCGCACCTACATTTCCAGTATCCAATACATTTAAATTTATAACAATTGGGGTTGAACCATTGACCCGAACTGAGTCCACTAGCGTGCAATTGTTTGTATCAGTTATAGTTAATCGATAGGTACCTGACATCAGCCCTGAGTTTACATTCAACTTTTTAGAAGTATCCTCCCAAGCATATTTATAGTTTGGAACCCCTCCAAACACATTTGCTCTAATTGAACCCATCGTATCATTAAAGCATTTGTTGTCTTCAACCACAAAGTCAACAGAAAGAGGTGCTTTTGGCCCAGAAATAGTGAAGTTTTCTATTGTTTTGCAACCGCCTCCGGTATTGTCTGTAAGTGTAAGCGCATAGCTGCCCGCCCTTAAATTTTGAATGGTAGAGTCTGACTGCCCATCACTCCAAGCGAAAGTATAAGGTGCGATCCCAGAACTTGCAGAAACAGAAATACTGCCTGCTAAGTCCCCAAAGCAAATTTCATTTGTGCTGTTTTTTAGACTAATGCTAGGGCCATTGGTATCTGAAATTGTTACGGGCAAAGCTAGGCTGCAACCCAAGGTATCGGATACGGTAACTCCATATAAACCCGATGATAAACCAGCAATAGAATTTAAATTACTACTTCCAGCATTTTGCGACCATAGGTAACTAATAGGTGCTGAACCTCTTGAAACTGTTACTCCCGCAGAACCTGTTGTTCCCCCACAAGTTGACTTTGTTATTGTAACTGCGGCATTTATTGCACAGCTTCTGGATTTGAGGTTTAACTTAACGCAAGGCAAATAATTGCTTGACGCGTATCCTGTACCAATATTCAAGAACGATACACCATCCTGTGACTGAGCTTCTGATACGCCAACCAGTACTTCATCTCCTCTAGTACGGAATCCAGTATAATATTTTCCAGCTTTCAAATACGTATCTGGAATTTTAAAGGTGTTCCAATTTCCCAACATCTTTTGAGTAACCTTTATTTCTGTTCCAACAGGCGGAAATACTGGAGGTACAACATTATCCTGAAAAAATTCATTCAAAATCATCACGTCAAATACAGCACCAATTTTTGAGCTAGAATGAATAAATACTGAAACAGAGTTAGCTGTATCTGGTGTTTTGATTTCAACCAAAGAAGACAAGTCAAAAGCCTGATTCGGGCCGAACCAGAAACCACTTGTTGGGTTTTCATCACCTACTCTAGAAATAACCGTATCGGTAATGTTGAGATTAAACTTTAAGGAGTCTTTAGATGTTTCAGATTCTACAGAATCTGATTTATTTACAAATAACATCTCGTAATTCCCTATCCCACTTGCTGGAATATAATTGGGGTGAAGTGTAACTAAAGTGTCTGAATTAGGAAGTAAAGAAAGTGGCAGCGATGTTTGTCTTGAAGAACCATAACCACTTATTGTAAAATCGACCTGTGCATTTGTTGCTGAGTACCTCCCAAGGTTGATAAAGTTAGATTCAATTTTCAAGGGCATTTTAGAAGCATGATGAGCCGGATATTCCCTGTACGCATTCGAACTATTTAGTCCGTTAAAAGATATAGATTCTAGCCCTAAATTAACTCCTTGGGGAGGTTCGCAAATAGCAATATTATCAATTGCTAAGCCTCCACTCCATAAGCCACCATCGTTATACACAAAGACAATTTGTGTATTTCCAGCCAACCCAGAAAGAGGAACAATATACTCCTGCCAACCGCTAGCACTTTTTACAGAGCTCAGTGCAGTTGTTTTTAACCCATTTTTGGCAATAACAAAAGCTTCTTCTTTGGCACTTAAAGCATCAAAATAGACACTAAACCTCAGCTGATATACTTTTGAAATCAATAGATTTTGAATTGGTATAATCAAACTGTCTTGGGACTTATTGCAATTGCACGCATCATCATTGGTGTATACGAACTTAGTGTTCGCAGGCACTTTCCATACTTGCCCTGTACTTGCTGTTGCTGAAGTTCCTATCTTAAACCCGCCATCAGAAGCCGCAGTAATTACAGCTATTCCTTTTGCCGAAAGCGAACTTGCTGATTCAAAATCTTCGGAATAGATAATATTCGTACCCGCTAAGGTTCCATATGTTGGAGAAACTTGCTTAACCGATTTTTTAGAGTCTTTTACAATTATTGGCCTTGGATAATTTTGTCCAAAAACCAATTGTGTTAAGAACAAAGTAAGTAAGGTTAGTGTGCGTTTCATATGGTGAAAATAAGCAAAGAAAAAGGGAACGCGAACGCTCCCTTTTTATTTCTTATAAAGTAATTTTATACTCTTGATCTTCGTAATCCTCCAGAGGAGGGCAAGCGCAAATCAAATTCCGATCTCCAAAGGCATCGTCAATTCTAGCAACTGGAGCCCAATATTTATTCATGAGCAAGTTTGGCATTGGGTATGCCGCTTTTTCTCTAGAGTAAGGTTTATCCCAATTTGAACTAATTATTTCCTGAGCTCTGTGCGGCGCATTTTTGACCACATTATTTTCTCGATCAGCAGTTCCATCTTCAATTTCAGCTATTTCCTTTCGAATACTAATCATTGCACTACAAAAACGATCTAACTCTGATTTGCTCTCACTTTCAGTAGGCTCGATCATAAGAGTGCCTGCAACTGGAAAACTTACTGTTGGAGCATGAAATCCATAGTCAATCAAACGCTTAGCAATATCAACCACCTCTATTCCTGCGGTTTTTTTGAAGCCTCTACAATCCAAGATCATTTCATGAGCAACTCTACCACTCTCTCCTAAATACAGCACAGGATAGTAATCCTCCAATCGATTCTTGATGTAATTCGCATTTAGAATGGCGTATTCGGTAGATTCTCTCAATCCAGTTTTTCCCAACATTTTACAATACGCATAGGAAATCAACAAGATAGAAGCACTTCCATAAGGTGCACCACTAACGGCGGAAACGGCATCTGGGTTTTCGGTTAGTCGAAATGAATGACCCGGCAAAAATTTTGCTAAATGTTCCGCTACTCCAATCGGCCCAACACCTGGACCACCTCCACCATGAGGTATGGCAAATGTTTTATGCAAATTCAAGTGACACACATCTGCTCCAATATTACCTGGACTGGTAAGGCCAACTTGAGCGTTCATGTTGGCGCCATCCATGTATACTTGACCGCCGTTTGCATGAATAATATCTGTCATTTCAATAATAGACTCTTCGAAAACTCCGTGCGTTGAAGGGTAAGTAACCATTAAACAAGACAACGTGTCTGAGTACTTTTCCGCTTTTTCCCTTAAATCGTTAACATCAATGTTTCCGTTTTCTAAACTTTTTACTACCACAACTTCCATTCCTGCCATAACCGCGGAAGCAGGGTTTGTTCCGTGTGCAGACGAAGGTATTAAAGCAATTTTACGCTGATGGTCACCATTTGCTTTATGGTAAGCTCTTATGGTAAGTAAGCCAGTATACTCTCCTTGTGCTCCAGAATTTGGCTGAAAAGAAATTGCCGCAAATCCTGTGATTGCACAAAGCCATTCTTCTAAATCCTCAATTACTTGATCGTAACCAGAAGTCTGATCAGCCGGAGAAAATGGGTGCATGTTAGCAAACTCTGGCTTAGAAACTGGATACATCTGCGCAGCTGCATTCAATTTCATAGTACAAGAACCCAAAGAAATCATGGAGTGTGTAAGCGAAATATCTTTATTCTCTAATGTTTTCAGGTAACGCATCATTTCACTCTCGGAGTGGTAGCTATTAAACGTAGGATGGGTCAGAAACTTAGAGGTTCTATTCAAGTGAGGAGGTATTCCAATACTGCATTCACCAATGTTTACATTTTGACCTTTAACTTTAGCAAAACATGTTACCAAATCAGCTACGTCATCACTCATAACTGTTTCGTCCAAGCTCACAGTCACTGTACCCTCGCCGTACCAGAGGTTTATTTCTTTGTCTTCAAAGATCCGCTTTACGTTACTTTCTTCGGCTTTTATAGTAAGAGTATCGAACCAACTATCGTTTACCAATTCGTAGCCTAAATTTTCTATCGCACAGGCAAGTCTATTCGTTCGTTCATGTATTCTAGAGGCAATTTCTTTTAAACCTTCAGGACCATGATATACGGCATAGGAACCAGCCATATTGGCTAACAAAGCTTGAGCAGTACAAATATTAGAAGTTGCTCTATCTCTTTTTATATGCTGCTCTCTGGTCTGAAGCGCCATTCTGAGAGCTCGATTGCCGTTTCTATCTTGTGAAACACCAATAATTCTTCCTGGGATAAATCTTTTAAACTCCTCTTGTGTAGCAAAAAATGCCGCATGAGGTCCGCCAAAACCCATTGGCACGCCAAATCGTTGTGAATTTCCTACCACCACGTCAGCACCCCATTCGCCTGGTGGTTTCAATTTTATTAGTGCCATCAAATCCGATGCAACGGCGACTCTAGCACCGTTTTGCTTAGCTGCTTCTGCAAACCCGGAGTAATCTTCAACAGCACCCACTTTATTGGGGTATTGCAAAAGAGCACCGAATGTTTTTTCAGTGAACTTGAAAGACTTCCAATCTCCAATTACCAATTCAATATTCAATGGATTGGAACGCGTTTCTAAAACCTCAATGGTCTGAGTGAAGCAATTTTCATCCACGAAAAACTGAACTTTTCCAGACTTTACTTCATCTCTACTTCTTGCATGAAACAACAAAATCATTGCCTCGGCAGCAGCTGTAGACTCATCCAATAAAGAGCCATTTGCAAGCTCCATTCCGGTTAAATCGGAACATACCGTTTGAAAATTTAGTAACGCTTCTAATCGTCCTTGCGAAATTTCAGCTTGGTACGGCGTATATGCAGTATACCAACCCGGATTTTCAAACAGATTACGTTTAATTACGGAAGGAGTTATTGTTCCGTAATAACCTTGACCTATATATGATCTGAAAAGCTGGTTTCTTTCCGCCAGACCATCAATATGTCTCAAATATTCAAATTCACTAATTCCCTCCGGTATATCTAAATCACCCTTCAATCGAATTTGAGCAGGTATCGTTTCATTGATTAAATTATCAATAGAATCAGAGCCGACAACTTCAAGCATTTCTGAAACGTTTTTGCCTCTAGGGCCAATATGCCTTCCTTTAAAATTTTCCATTTACTAAAAAGGTTTTATTTACTAAAAAATGTGTACAAATATAGGTCTAATCACAGCCCCTATTGTATTCGATTAAGACCACAAAGTCAGCATTTTGTTTAGTTACTTTTGAAAATTCTAAACGAAAAACAACATGATTCAAAAGATTTCTTCGATATTGCTGTTATTGCTTGTATCGATTAATGGTTTTGCCCAAATAAATCAATCCATTTTGATGTTAGGTGGACAGGAAATAATCGGTGTTCCTTTGGATCAATCGCCCGAGGAAATTGTGCTTGAAACCACTAAAAAAAACGGTAATGTAAAAATTCTACTTATTGATATTAGCAGGGTTTTTTCGGTAACGCAAAATGGCCAAGAAGAGGTTTGGTATAACCCAGATAGCAGTGAAACGGGTTACTCAATAAAAGAAATGCGGTATTACATAAAAGGACAGCAAGACGGCAGAAATGAGCATAAAACTACGCTTCCTGTAATTACATCATTTCTAGTTAGCGGAGCACTAGCTGCACTTACGGGTAGTCAAGAATTAGCCGTTGTTGTTCTTTCTCCAATTTCAGGAACCTTAATAGGAAGTTTGACTAAAGGAAATATGCCGTCCAATGAAAAAGCAAATGGAGGCGAGCCAATGAGTCAAGCTGCCTACATTGCCGGGTATAAACAATCGGCCAGAATGAAAAAGATATTCCACAGCATCTTGGGCTCGGTAGCAGGAACTGTTGCTGGCGGAATAATAGGATTAAGCATAGCGTCTAGTAATTCGTGAAAAGCCTTTTAAAAAACGCAAGCAACTTTCTGTTGTTTAGCAACCTCTACGTTGCTATTCCTGTAAGTGCAATTAGCTGCATTTCTTACTTCATTTTTAACCTTCCAATAAATTATAAGTTGTTGCTATTTATATACTGCAGCACTTTATTTATCTACAACCTGCACCGTATCGTTGGCTTATCTCAAATCGATGAAAGAAGTCTTTCCGCGAGGCATGTCTGGGCAAAAAAATACAAGTCATTTTTATTTTTTCTTATTGTGCTTTCTGGCAGTTCTGCGCTTGTGTTAGCCTTAATTCTAGGCACTTCATTTATTGCCCCTATTTCCATTCCAACACTTATTGCGTTGGGGTATAGTATGCCAATTGTGAAACGAAAAGGAAAGTACTGGAGACTCAGAGATGTGCCATTTGCCAAGGTGTTTTTAATTAGCATAACGGTTAGTTACGTGAGTGTATATTTGCCTGTATTCGAATCCTTTGAGTTGTATACTCAACCCGAGTTATTCTATTATTTCTTAAGTCGTTGTTTCTTCATTTTCGCCATCACTATTCCTTTTGATATTCGTGATTTGGAATTTGATAAGGGTAGTTCTTTAAATACCATTCCTATGATGATGGGTATGGATAAAGCCAAACAGCTTTCCTTATTGAGTTTGGCTTGCTTTTCTTTTATTGTAATGATTTTGTTCAGTCAAAGCGCCTATATGAGTGTAGCCCATTTGGTTGCTGCAATTTTTGCGGGGTGGGTAATCACACTTTGCAAAAAAGACAGTTCAGAGTACTATTATTCTTTTTTGGTAGAAGGCACTATGTTGGTGCTCTTTGGGTTGGTTTGGATCGTTTCTTAAGTCTTTATTCAAATTAAAGGCCAAAACTTAAGGGACAACAAACTATGGAAGAGTTGTTCGAGATACAGTTTCGCCAACACACAATCACTCGAACTGAACCAGAATGAATAAGCTGTATAAAGCAAATTAAACCTTCATCGGTTCAATAATCCCAAGAACCTCTTCCAAGGTTTCCACCCCTTCAAAAACAATGTATAAGCGTTCTTTGCGCTCCTTCATTTGAGTTTTGGCCGGGTTCTTATTTACGTATTGCACTATGTAATGGAATTGACTGGATTGGTAAAATCTTGATTTCTGATTGGATACCAAATAACAAAGCAGTTTTTTGTTTTTCAAAACAATCTTCTCTATTCCTAATTTCTCTGCTAACCATTGTAAGCGCACACCACTGATTAACTGATGCGTTTCCTCTGGAATTGGTCCAAAACGATCAATTAAATCCTTTTCAAATTTTTCCAATTGATTTTCGGTTTTTACATCCGAAAGTTCACGATATAATTGTAGCCGTTCATTTACATTACGCACATATCCGTTTGGAATTAGAATCTCTAAGTCCGTATCGAGCTGGCAATCCAACACGAAGTTTTGCAATTCGGCTTCTTCATCCTTAAACAAGTCTTTAAACTCGTTTTCTTTCAATTCGTGAATGGCTTCGTCCAGTATCTTCTGGTAAGTCTCAAACCCAATATCAGACATAAAACCGCTTTGCTCTCCCCCCAATAAATTTCCAGCGCCACGAATGTCTAAATCGCGCATTGAAATATTGAACCCCGAGCCTAAATCCGAAAACTGCTCAATGGCAGTCATTCTTTTTCTTGCTTCTGGAGTCAAGGAACTCATTGGCGGAGACAACAAGTAACAAAATGCTTTTCGATTGCTACGACCAACTCTTCCACGCATTTGGTGCAAATCACTCAATCCAAAATTGTGTGCATTGTTTATGATAATCGTGTTAGCGTTAGAAATATCCAATCCCGACTCGATAATGGTGGTGGCAATCAATACATCAAACTCATGCTCCATAAATGCATACATGGTTTTTTCGAGTTCGTGTCCTTCCAATTGTCCATGTGCAATACCAATGCGCACTTCAGGAACCAAACGCTGAATCATTCCCGCAACTTCCTTAATGTTCTCCACTCTATTGTGCACCACGAATGCCTGACCGCCCCTGCTTACTTCATAGTAAATAGCGTCGCGAATGGTCTCTTCGTTAAAGGGTTTTAGAATGGTTTCCACCGGTTGACGATTAGGCGGCGGGGTATTGATTACACTCAAATCTCGAGCTTTCATCAATGAAAACTGTAAGGTTCTAGGTATTGGAGTTGCGGTCAATGTTAACGTATCCACGTTTTCTTTAATCGTCTTCAGCTTGTCCTTAACTCCAACTCCAAACTTTTGTTCTTCATCGATTATCATTAGACCCAAGTCTTTAAACTTGACGTCTTTTCCAACTATGCGATGCGTTCCGATTATGATATCAATTTTTCCCTCAGCCAGTTTTTGTAAGGTTTCTTTTTGCTCTTTTCCAGTTTTAAAACGATTGATATAATCGACGTTGCAAGGCAAATCAGCTAACCGATCTTTAAAGGTTTTCCAATGCTGATAAGTCAAAACAGTTGTTGGAGCCAAGACCGCTACTTGCTTGCTATCGATAACTGCTTTGAACGCCGCACGAATTGCAATCTCCGTTTTACCAAAACCTACATCACCACAAATCAAACGATCCATTGGATGCGGCTTTTCCATATCTCCTTTTACGTCAATTGTCGCTTTTTCTTGGTCGGGAGTATCTTCATAAATGAAAGAACTCTCCAGTTCGTGCTGCAAATAATTGTCGGGGGAAAATGTGAACCCAGGGGCCGCTTTTCGTTTTGCGTACAATTTGATAAGATCGTAGGCAATCTCTTTTACTTTCTTTTTGGTTTTTTGCTTGAGAATTTTCCACGTTTGCGTTCCCAGCTTATTCATTGTGGGAGCCGTGCCATCTTTTCCGGTAAAGCGAGCAATTCGATGCAAGGAATGAATACTTACATAAAGAATATCTCCATCCTTGTATAACAAACGAATAGCTTCTTGTTCCTTGCCATCGTTTTCTATTTTTTGAAGCCCATCAAATTGACCTACACCATAATCAATGTGGGTTACATAATCTCCTTTCTGAAGACTCGTAAGCTCTTTGAAGGTAATGGCTTGTTTGGCTTTATTAAACCCTTCTTTAAGACGGAATCTATGGTAGCGCTCAAATATTTGGTGATCGGTATAACAGGCAATTTTAAGGTCCGCATCAATGAAGCCCTCGTGCGCCATTTGCAAAATGGGTGAGAATTCTACCTCAGCATCAATGTCCTCAAAAATGGCATGCAAACGCTCCATTTGTTTTGCCTGACTGGACAAAATGAAATTATTGATTCCAACTGTTTTGTGTGCATGTAAATCTTCAGCCAACAAATCAAATTTCTTATTGAATGTAGGCTGCGGTTTTTGGTTGAATTCTACTGTTTTAGTAGCTGAAGTTTCAAAGGTTCCTCCGTATTCCAAAACTTTGTGCTTTTCTAACCCCAAATCAAAATGCTCTGGTTTTATATATAAATCTGAGGGTTTGGATTGTAAAGTATCGTTCGAAAGTTTGCTAAAAGCCTCCTCGGCAACAGCAAAAGATTTGCGAACTTGTTCTTTAGAAACTTCGCGTTCTTTCAAATACAAATAAGAATTTGCAGGTAGAAAACCTAAGAAACTTTCACGCGATTCCATCAAATCATGATCCTGAACATTGGGCAAAATGTGAATCTTCTTATAGTTCTTTTTGGACAGTTGACTCGCCGGATCAAAGGTTCGAATCGAATCAATATCATCTCCAAAAAACTCAACCCGATAAGGGTCGTCGTTTGCAAAAGAGAAAATATCTACTATTCCTCCGCGTATTGAAAACTGACCGGGACCCGTCACAAAATCAACCCGTTCGAAATGATATTCGTAAAGCAACTCATTGATAAAATCGATGGTGATTTCATCACCTACCTTTAGTTCAAGAATGTTCTTTTTGAGTTGCTTTTTAGTAACTACTTTTTCACTCAGAGCCTCACCATAAGTTACTACCACCAACCAAGATGGTTTTTTGACAATCATGTCCAGCGTTTCAGCACGCATCAACACATTGGTATTGTCAACCGATTCTTGTTTATAGGGATACTTAAACGGTGAAGGAAAAAAGAGCACTTTATCGTTCCCCAATTGATCCTGTAAATCATTGAGTGCGTATGCAGCATTCTCTTTATCATTGAGCACAACTACATGAATGCCATGCACTTGCTTGGCCATTGTTGCAATAAAAAATTGAGAGGCGCTTCCCCTAAATCCTTTTAAATGTACGAGAGGGTTTTCGGTTTCCTTACAATGAGCTTGCACTTGTGCCAACTGGGGCCAAGTGCTAAAACTGGTATTAAATTCTTCTTTGGTAACTGACATTTACACTTATACAATCGAGGGCAGCAAATGTAGTTAGGTATGATAATTAATCTTTGAACTTTAGTTCTAATATTCAAGATTGAGAATCCTTCCCAACGGGGAAGGTGCTGAGGTACGAAGCGGAAGGGGTTCATGGCAAAACAATTCAGTTCAAGGCTTTATAAAAAGAACCCCTTCCGGCTCATTCTTCGCCACCTTCCCCGCTGGGAAAGAGAAGATATCCAACAATCAATCTCAGTATTTTTATAGTTAATCTCAACAGCAATCCTGAATTGCCCCAACTGCCTCAGCTGCAAAAGGCATTGCTCCACCACAGCCTTCGAAAATTCCGTAATGCGTATCCCAAGTTCCATGAAAAGTGAAATAGGATCTAAAGCGGGTATCGTGCACCATTTTGTAACTGTTTCCACAAACCGCCATGACCTTTCCTTTAGGAAAATAATGGTGATCGTCTAATTCAAATCCGTGCTCTTGACCTTTAATTCCTCCATTGTAAACCAATGCTTGACCGTAATCTTCACAATCAGATTCTAAGCCTTCTATTTTAAACAAACGATAGGTAACCGAGAAGAACTTAAGGTCGCCTACTTTTTCTTCCAGTTTTTTATTTTCTATGGTAATCGGTTTATTCTCAACAGCTCTAGGATCGGTAAACCCAGCTTTTTTGGCGAAATTCAAAAAATCGTTCCAGTACAACGCCCCGCTCAAACATTCGCCCCAAAGTACAGGGTCGTTTTGCAGTTCTTGAGAAACTCTGCGATCGCTGTATACATCCGAGAAGTACATCTCTCCACCGGGTTTCAATAAATCAAAAGCATCATCCAATACTTTTTGTTTGTCTTTGGCTAGGTTTACAACACAATTGGAAATGATTAAATCGAAGCTTCCTTTTTCTAACCCAAGCCTATCTAATTCTTCAATATTCCCTTTTACAAATTCAATATTTGGCACGGTGTATCCAAACTTTTCGGTGTGGTAATCGATGTGCCGATTCGCAACATCCAATTGCTCGTCAGTCATATCAACCCCAACAACATAGCCGTTAGGCCCAACCAACTTACTTGCAATGTAACAATCTCTGCCACTTCCAGAACCTAAGTCCAAAATGCGCAATCCTTCAATATCAAAAGGAATGGTTAAACCACAACCGTAATACTTCGCTTGAACTTCATCATGCACTTCACGAAGGGCTTCTAAGATGTATTCTGGTGGAGCCGTTAATGTGCAACACGCGTTGGTTTTCAAATCTGCTGAAGAGGCTAATTCTTTTCCGTAATAATCTTGAACTTCTTGATGTAAGGTTTCCATAAACGAGCTATTAATTGAGTTTGCAAAGGAAGGTAATGAATTGGAATTTAAATGGTTTTAAAATGACATTGTGAGGGTTTTGAATAATCCTAATTGTTCCAAAAACCCTTTCCGTCTCTCCCAATATTTATCGGAATCGACACCTTCCCAGTTGGGAATGACCTAAAACAAAAACCCAGTTGGTTCCTAATGCGGGAGGGTTTTTCTAAACTATTTCAACAAGCCTTCAATCTCATCCACCATATTCTTTGAGCCCACATAGTAAGCACAACGCTGGTGCAATTCAGTTGGTTCAATCTCCATAGTTCTTGTATAACCATCCGAAGCTTTTCCGCCTGCTTGCTCAGCAATAAATGCAAGAGGATTGCATTCATAAAGCAAACGCAATTTACCGTTAGGTGCTTTGCTTGTAGAAGGATAAAGATAAACTCCACCTTTAATCAGGTTACGATGAAAATCTGCCACCAATGAACCAATATATCGAGCCGTTTTTTCCTCTAGTTTACACTTGTCCAAATAGGTTTGAATGCCTTTGTGAGAAAGGTGGTAATTCCCTTCATTCATAGAAAAAATCTTCCCATCGTTTGAAGTTTTCATATCAGGATGAGACAAACAAAATTCACCAATAGAAGGGTCTAAGGTAAAGCCATTTACTCCACTTCCTGTTGTATAAACCAACATTGAAGAAGAACCGTACAGCACATAACCAGCAGCAACTTGCTCTGTTCCTGGCTGAAGAAAATCTTCCATCGTCGCTTTGGTTCCAGCTTCTGTTTTTCTTCTGTAAATGGAAAAAATGGTCCCGATAGAAACGTTTACGTCAATGTTCGAAGAGCCGTCCAATGGATCCATTGCCAAAACGTATTTTCCTTGAATGGATTTTTCGTTTTCAAAAGCAATGAAATCATCTTTTTCTTCCGAAGCAATTCCGCAAACTTCTCCGCCATGCCTTAAAGCTTTTATAAAAACCTCATCAGCAAATACGTCTAATTTTTGTTGCTCTTCTCCTTGTATATTTTCAGAACCATAAGCACCAGTAATATCAACAAGACCCGCCATATTTACTTCTCGGTGTACTATTTTAGACGCAAAGCCAATGTCTCTAAGCAATCTAGAAAGGTCTCCAGTTGCGAAAGGAAAATCGTCTTGTCTATCAATTATAAATTCGTCGAGAGTAGTAACTGCAATCATAGCTTTTGTTTCAGAATACAAATATAGTTGGGTTGGTTGGTTCAACAGTTGGTTGAAACTATATTTGGCCTTATGAATAAAAACAATATTCAACTTAGAAAAGGAACCCCATCAGACATTCCAGAATTACTGAACCTCATTAAGGAATTGGCTGCTTATGAAAAAGAGCCCGACGCGGTAATTGTTACCGAAGAAATCTTATTGGAAGATGGGTTTGGAGAAAATTCAATTTTCGATTTTATAGTTGCGGAAAAAGACGAAAAAGTAGCCGGAATTGCTTTGTATTATAGCAAGTACTCTACTTGGAAAGGCCGTTGCCTTTATCTTGAAGACATTATCGTAAAAGAAAGCGAACGCATGAATGGCATAGGCAGTTTGCTGCTAAAAGAGCTTATCGCTATTGCTGATAAAGCTGGAGTTAAAAGACTCGAATGGCAAGTATTGGATTGGAACGAACCCGCAATTAACTTTTACAAAAAACACAAAGCTATTATCGACGGCGAATGGTTGAATTGCAAAGTGGAGTTTGAATAGGGATAGGATTACAGTCCGTCATGCTGAACTTGTTGCAGCAATTCCACTTAGTATAAATCGATTTACGTCAGAGACCCTGAAACGAGTTCAGGGTGACGCTAAAAATATCAATTACTTTTGTCACCCTTAAATTAACACCCATGAAAGGAATTATTCTCGCTGGAGGATCTGGCACTCGACTTCATCCGCTTACCTTGGCAATTAGTAAGCAGCTTATGCCCATCTACGATAAGCCGATGATTTATTATCCGCTTTCGTTACTCATGTTAGCTGGAATTAAAGACATTCTTATTATTTCCACTCCACACGATTTACCACTTTTTGAAAAATTGCTAGGCGATGGGAAAAATTTGGGTTGCAATTTTGAATATGCAGTTCAAGAAATTCCAAATGGACTTGCTCAAGCATTTGTCATTGGGGAAGAGTTTATCGGTAATGACAATGTAGCCTTAATTTTAGGCGACAATATTTTTTATGGTACCGGACTACCTCAAAAGCTCCGCGAATGCAACGACCCAGACGGTGGAGTTATTTTCGCCTATCGTGTTTCTGACCCAGAGCGATACGGAGTAGTTGATTTTGATGAAAACAACATTGCACTTTCTATTGAAGAAAAACCTGAAAACCCGAAGTCTAATTACGCTGTGCCCGGGTTGTATTTTTACGATAATTCGGTAGTCGAAATTGCAAAAAACTTAAAACCATCTTCCCGTGGTGAGTATGAAATAACCGACGTAAATAAGGTGTACCTCGAGCAGGGAAAACTTCAAGTAAGTATCTTAAACAGGGGAACCGCTTGGTTAGATACGGGTACAATAGATAGCCTAAATCAGGCGAGTCAGTATGTTGAAGTAATTGAAAAACGACAAGGCACAAAAATTTCTTGTATCGAAGAAATTGCTTGGCACATGGGTTTTATTGACGATAAACAACTTGAACAAATTGCTCAACCGTTGGTCAAAAGTGGATATGGAAAATACCTATTAACACTACTCAAACACTAAATGTCAAGCACTTTACCCCTACAGCACTCAATAGAGGAGTTAAGAAACTACTTCGAAGAAAAAATTCAACTCACCGAGTTTACGAACCAACCCGAAAAATTGTACGAACCTATTCAGTACATTATGCAAATTGGTGGCAAACGAGTGCGGCCCGTTTGTACCTTAGCAGCCGCAGAATTATTTGGCGCTAACCCAGAAGCTGCTATTAATCAAGCGATTGCCGTAGAGGTTTTTCACAACTTTACCTTAGTTCACGACGATATAATGGACGAAGCTCCGCTAAGGAGAGGACAAACTACGGTTCATAAAAAATGGAATGAAAATACTGGGATTTTATCTGGAGACGCTATGATGATATTGGCGTATCATTACCTCAGTAAAAATACCGATGCTAAATTTCATAGACTGTTTTCAAACTTTAATCGCACGGCAATTGAGGTTTGCGAGGGACAACAACTGGATATGGATTTTGAACAAAAATCTACCGTTTCGCTTAATGACTATCTGGGTATGATTGAACTCAAAACTGCAGTTCTTTTAGGCGAAAGCCTAAGAATGGGCGCAACCATAGCTGGAGCTTCAGATGCAGACGCTAATTTGATGTATGAGTTTGGTAAAAACTTTGGAATTGCCTTTCAATTACAAGACGACATTTTAGACCTGTATGGCGATCCTGAAAAATTTGGAAAGCAAGTGGGAGGTGATGTATTAGCTTGTAAAAAAACGTACCTGTTTGCCAAAACCTATTCTATTTCAGATGCTGAGCAGCAAAAAGAATTAGTTGATTTATACAACAACACAAATCTACCCCACCAGGATAAAATTGAAAAAGTTAAAACGGTTTTTGATGCCTTAGATATTCGAAATAGAGCCAAAGCGGATATGAATACTTTTTATCTGAATGCTGGAATTGCCTTGAATAGCGTTTCTGTAAATAATGGAAGGAAAAAAACGCTAAAAGATTTTGCTGAAAGTTTGATGGTTAGAGAGCTGTAGATTTTTTCTTCTAGCATTTTTATTTCAAGGCTTCCTTCAAAGCTAAACTCACTTTAGGGAATTGAAAGGATAACCCTGCTTCTTCTAATTTCTTTGAAGACACATGTGCTCCATTCAACAACATTTCATCCGCTTTTTCCTTACCAAGGATTATCCTCAACACAAATGAAGGAACATTCGGCGCCCAAAATGGCTTGCCCATTTCTTGAGCTAAGGTTTTAGAAAATTCTCCATTGGTGACGGTTTCAGGAGCTACAGCATTAAAAACACCATTCATTTTTTGGTTATTTATACTATGGATAATTGCATTGGTAAGATCATCAATATGAATCCAAGGAAAAGGTTGTTTTCCTGTTCCCATGGCAGAACCAATTCCAAACTGAAACGGCATTTTTATAGGGCTTAATGCGCCACCCTTATCACTGATTACAACACCTATTCTTAGCACTACTCTGCGGACGTTATACTTTTCAAAGTCAGCTGAAGCTTGTTCCCATTTTTCAGAAACTTCAGTTAGAAAACCTTCTCCTGCCTTGGCACTTTCGTCGTAAATTTTATCGGAATTATCAAAACCATAAAAAGCGGTTCCGGATGCAGAAATTATTGATGTTGGAAAAGCTTTTAGTGCTTGACACTTTTTAAACAGCAACTGAATAGAATCAACCCTACTGTCGATTATTTCCTTTTTATACCTCTCGCTCCATGGACCATCGGCAACTCCTGCTCCTGCTAAATGCACAATACTATCAACGCCTATTAATGCATGATTGTCAATTTCATTATGGCCAACATTCCAGCGGTAATAATCGATCCCGCCTTTTGAGCCAGTTTTACTTCTGCTTAGAATTCTAACCTTATGCCCTTTTTCGATTAGTTTTTTAGTCAAATTATTTCCAACAAGACCAGTTCCACCGGTAATAAGTATAGTAGCCATATCTTTATAACTTCGTTTTAATTACTGAACAATTAGCATATACAAAAGTTGAAAGCTACAACAACAGATAAAATTGACCTCAACGGTTACAAAACTCGTAAGGAAGTTCTTGAAAAATTGCTGCAACAAATCAATAAAGATTTGGAACTCAATCTTCAAATTGAATGGGAAAAATACGGAACCTTACTTTATCAAGAAATAATAGATCAAGTTGCGCCTGTGATCGAAAAACTAATTCGACAAGGCAATGGAAGAGTAGAACAGCTTTTATATAAAATTGACGTGTCGGAATTGAAAGTTAAAGAAGCCATAGATTCTGCTTCGGAAACGAACCCTGCTGTTATATTTACTCACTTAATAATAGAGCGAGAGTTGCAAAAAGTAGTGTTTAAATTGGTGTACAGTAAATCAATTAACGAATGAGGATATTCCTTTTTCTGCTGTGCTATTGTGCATCATTTTCAATATATGCACAAAACTTTTTTTTAACCAATTATGGAATTGATCAAGGCCTTCCTAGTAGTCAAGTTTATGATGTAGTTCAAGATCATAGCGGTTATATCTGGATTGCTACAGATGCCGGTGTATCGAGATTTGATGGTGCTGAAATGGTCTCCTTCAAACAATCTGACGGACTTTCGGACAATGCTATTGTTCAAATGCATGTAGCCTCTGATGGAACGATTTGGTTTTTAGGCTTCAACAAAACCTTTACACTTTACAAAGATTCTTTTTTCCATTATGCTCACAACCAAATACTTAACGAGACCTTACAAAAAAGGCTCATCACATCATTTTATCCAAATGGAAACGATACCCTTTTACTAGGCCTAAATACTTCTTGCGATGATCCTTTTTCAGGAATTCAAATTATTAATGGTGCCGTCTCTACTATTGAAACCACAAATAAAAACTGGATTGACCCATCAAAAAATCTATTTCATGTTTCAAACTGTAACAACAGCTCGGCGTTACTGCCAAAACAAATACGTGCAATAAGCAGTCAAAATGATAAGGTCGTTGTTTCGGGAAACAAAAGTCTCACCATTTTAAATGGTCAAAAAATTGAGACACAAGCTCCTCTGAACATAAGATTAACAAAGGCGCTTTTGCTTGATACTGAGCAAAACGTTTGGGTTGGTACCTACCAAGGATTAAAATACTATTCTTCAGGAATTTTGACCGACCCACCGTTAACTATTGAAAGCAAACAACCTATTTCCTGTATTTTAGAAGATAAGGATGGAAGTATCTGGTTTGGGACTTTTTCTAATGGACTTTATCAAATTCCTTCTTCAAAAATTCAGTATTATTCAAACCTTTCAAGCGATGGTAACAATGACTTTAGAGGCCTTTTAAAAAATGATAATGCGCTGTATTCGTACAATAGGAATAACAGTATTGTCAATTTATCGGTTTCAAAAAAGCTGAATAAGGAGCGTGAAATAAATATTAACGATAATATTAGCCAGCTGATATTCACCAAAAAAGGCCTACAAGCACTTACCGAAAACCAATTTGATGAAAGTGATTTTGTCGCTCCATTTAAAGGAATTGCATTTGCCCAAAGCATAGAAGAAAACACACACTGGATTGGAGGGTTGTACTATTTCAGTAAAATGCAAAACGGAACAGAAGTCTTTAACTCTGTCCAAATAGACTTTCAAGAACGAGTAAACTGTTTGATTGAAGTTGCTAAAGACCACCTTTGGTTAGGCACTGTAAATGGCCTCTATGAATATAAAAATGAAGAAGTAAGGCTGATTGAATCTACTTACAATAAAAACATTTCCTGCCTATCGATACTAAACCGTGCTATTGTTTTTGGAACCAGTGGTTATGGATTGGGGACTTTAGAAAATAATCGGGTTACTTGGGTAAATGAATCCTCTGGTTTAAGTAGCAATTTTATAAATGACCTATTTGTAGAAAAGGGCACCTTATGGGTGGCGACTAAATCTGGACTTAATCAAATTGAAAACGATTCTATTTGTCAGTTCAATCGCTACAAAGGACTTGTTTTTGAAGACATTACAGCAATTGAATCAACAGAGAAGCACATATTGCTGTCAACTTCTAAGGGCATAGTCACTCTTGAAAAAAAGTGGCTAAACCAAGATATACCCTTAATTGCACCTCAGATTAACCTCAATGGAAAGGCAGTGTCCACGGCAAGCGAATACACCTTTAATTACGACCAGCAAAATATAGAAATTCGCTTATTGGCCTTTGATTATTTCCAAAAGAATAAGTTAAACTTTCGCTACCGATTAAACTCAGATACCTCTTGGTCCTCTGCGCAGCAAAGAACTATTCGCTATCAGAGTTTACCACCTGGTGATTACACATTTGAAGTACAGGCACAAAACAGAAATCAAAAATGGACAAACCAAAGCGCTTCCTTTGCCTTTGTTATTATTCCGCCGTTTTACCAAACCACCTGGTTTTATGTACTAATAGCCTTAATTATTGCGGTTGTTTTTTACGCTGTTCTGCGCTGGCAGTTGGACAAATCGCAAAAAAGAATGCAGGTAGAAAATGAGCTGTCTGCACTGAAAATAAAAGCCTTAAGCGCCCAAATGAACCCTCATTTTATATTCAATAGTCTCAACTCTATTCAAAATTTCTTGATTGATAGTGACATTAGAAAATCGAATAAGTACTTATCTAAATTTGCTAAACTGATGCGTTTGGTGCTCAACAATTCCGATAAAACCTTTGTTCCAATTAGAGATGTTTTGTCTAGCTTAGATTTGTATTTAGAGTTAGAGAAGTTGAGATTTAACGACCGCTTTGAGTATACAATCAATATCGACCCAAAGATTGAATTGGAAACAACACGTATTCCTTCAATGCTTATTCAGCCTTTTATCGAAAATGCCATTTTGCATGGAATTCTGCCTAGAGAGGGCAAAGGAAATATTGAAGTTTCGCTGAAGTTTCTTTCAGACAATTCCCTAATGTGCACTATAGAAGACGATGGTGTTGGCCGTGAGTTTCATATTGGCAAATTGGGCAAGAAACACAAATCGCAGGGACTTAGAATTACCCAAGAGCGGCTAACTGTGTTCAAGCAATTATTCAAAAACGATTTTCAATTTGAATTTCACGACCTCAAAGATGAATTTGATAAACCGAAAGGAACCAAAGTTGAACTAAGCATACCTAGCCGATAGCCTAACAGCCGCAAGGCCTAATTATATTATCTACATTTGAGAAAAGGATAAATTCAGAGTTATGAGTAGTTCTCAAATTACATGTGTATTAGTTGACGATGAAGAAAACGCAACTAAGGTTATGTCTAAGTTCTTAGAAAGTTACTGTCCCGACGTAAATGTGTTGGCAATTGCGCACAGTATGGAAGGTGGCATAAAAGCCATTGAAGAACATAACCCGCAATTGGTCTTTTTAGATATTGAAATGCCAATGGGCACTGGGTTTGATTTGTTAGAAAAACTAGGTGACCGTAAGTTCCATGTGGTTTTTGTAACGGCATATGACCATTATGCGATACAAGCAATAAAGAACCAAGCAATCGACTACATCTTAAAGCCGATTGATATTGATGATTTAGTTGCTTCTGTTGAAAAAGTAAAAAAGAAAATTAAGGAGCCATCTTCGGTTAAAGAAGTTCTAAAACGGGTGAAAATTGAAGAAAAAGCCAAACTTGCCGTGCCTACTTTATACGGGCATAAGTTCATAGACCCTAAACACATAGTCCATATTCGAGCCGAAGGAAGCTATTCAGTTATTTATACTGAAAATGATGGGCAAATCATGATCTCTAAAAACCTTAAGAGTATTGAGAACGCACTTAAACAAGACAATTTTTTACGTGTACACCGATCACATATCGTGAATTTAGATAAAGTGACAGAATTTCATAAAAACGATGGCGGCTATTTGATCATGGAAACTAAAGAACGTGTTGAAATTGGCTCCTCTAATCGCGCTATGATAGTTGAAACATTAAATTCTAGACTGAATTTTATTTAATTCAGAGGTTGAAACTATGATTAGAACTACCAACGGTAGTTCTTGAGGATTACAATTCAAAAAAAAGCTTCAAAAGCTCTTACAGTTGCTGGGTATTAAAATGGTTCTTAGTCGCTCTACATGATTAGCAAAGTGTCCCAGCTAACCTGAACCTTCCTTTTCCTATTTTCTTTTTAATTTAAAAAAAGCTTTGAGAAGCGAAGCTGCCTCTTCCGCTTTTACTCCAGAAATCACCTTTGTTTTTTTATGCAACAGTGGTTCTTCAATAAGTGAAAACCCTCTTTTAGTATCCGAAGCGCCAATAACAATTTTGTCAATTTGTGACCAAGCCAAAGCACCAGCACACATCACACAAGGCTCTAAGGTTACATATAACGTGCACCCAGTAAGGTATTTGCCTCCTAAATAATCAGCAGCAGCGGTAATCGCCTGCATTTCAGCATGTGCCGTTACGTCATTTAATCGCTGAGTCAAATTGTGTGCGCGCGCTATAATTCTTCCTTGCGCCACTATGATTGCTCCTACAGGAACCTCTCCCAATTCTGCCGCTTTTTCTGCCTCCATAAGAGCCATTTCCATAAAGCGTTCATGTTGTTTATTAATATCCTCCATATTGGCTTCAAATATAGACTCGACACTTCAATTTTGGCGAAGAAAAGCTAATTTCGCGACTCATTAATTCAATAGAAAAATGTACAGATCACATACTTGCGGAGAATTGCGGATAGAGGCTAAAGAAACCGAAGTTACTTTGGCCGGTTGGGTTCAAAAATCACGCGATTTAGGTGGAATGACTTTTATTGATTTGCGCGATCGATATGGCATAACTCAATTGGCCTTTAATTTAGAAGTAAACAAAGAACTCTGCTTGAAAGCAAGAGGGCTTGGTCGTGAATTCGTTATTCAGGTTGAAGGAAAAGTTGTGGAGCGAGAAAGCAAAAACAAAAAAATGTTGACGGGTGAAGTTGAAATTAACGTTTCAGCGCTTACCGTTTTAAATTCGGCTAAAACTCCGCCGTTTACTATTGAAAATGACACCGATGGAGGAGAAGATATTCGAATGAAATATCGCTATCTAGATTTAAGAAGAAATCCACTTCAGGATAAAATTAGATTGCGCCATCAAGTTGGAATTCAAACTAGGAGTTACTTAAATGATATTGGCTTTTATGAAATTGAAACGCCCTACCTAATCAAGTCTACTCCAGAAGGAGCAAGAGATTTTGTAGTGCCTTCTCGCATGAACGAAAATGAGTTTTATGCACTTCCTCAGTCTCCTCAGACCTTTAAGCAGCTGCTAATGATAAGCGGATTTGATAAATATTTTCAGATTGTAAAGTGCTTTAGAGACGAAGACCTTAGAGCCGACAGACAGCCAGAATTTACTCAAATTGACTGCGAAATGAGTTTCGTAGATAGAGAAGATGTCCTGAACACCTTCGAAGGATTAACTAAGCATTTATTCTCAAAAATCCGTAACGTAGAATTACCCGATTTTCCCAGAATGGATTATGACGATGCCCTAGAAAACTATGGTATTGATAAACCCGACGTGCGTTTTGAAATGAAAATTAAAAATCTTGCTGACGTTGCTAAAAACAAAGGTTTTCAAGTATTCGATGCTGCCGAATTTGTTGGTGGTATATGTGCTAAAGGTTGCGCAACTTATACCAGAAAACAATTAGACGACTTAACGGAGTGGGTAAAAAGACCGCAAATTGGAGCAAAGGGGTTGGTTTATGTTAAGTGCAATGAAGATGGAACATTCAAATCTTCAGTTGACAAATTCTTTGATCAAGAAGCTCTAAAAGCATGGGCAGAGAAAATGGAAGCAAAACCTGGGGATTTATTGTTGGTGTTGAGTGGAGAAAAAGATGCCGCATTAAAACAATTGGGTGAATTACGGCTAGAAATGGGAAATCGATTGGAATTGAGAGACCCGAATGTATTTAAACCACTATGGGTGATCAACTTTCCTCTGGTAGAAAAAGACGATGAGACCGGTCACTGGCATGCCATGCATCATCCTTTTACCTCACCAAACCCAGAAGATGAGCATCTTATGGCAACAGACCCCGGTGCAGTGCGAGCTAACGCTTATGACATGGTTATTAATGGTGTTGAAGTTGGTGGAGGCTCCATTAGAATTCACGACAAAAGCTTGCAGCAAAAAATGTTTGACTTGCTTGGATTTACTCCCGAAGAAGCAGCTGATCAGTTTGGCTTTTTAATGAATGCATTTGAATATGGCGCGCCACCTCACGGTGGAGTTGCATTTGGTTTTGATAGGCTTTGTGCACTTATGGGCGGAACAGATTCTATTCGAGATTATATTGCCTTTCCAAAAAACAACTCGGGTAGAGATGTCATGATTGACGCTCCTTCTTTGCTTTCGAAAGAACAATTAGAAGAATTAAAAATTTCAACGGTAAAAGAGTAATGTCTGTTTCGAAGCGTTTTATTTTGTAAAACCGCTTAACTTAGCTTGCATGAGAATTTCGAGTTTACTGCTTCTATGTTTTATGCTAAGTGTTTTTGGGAAATCCCAAAATGTCGATAGCTTAGAGCGTGCATTAACTTCTGCAAATGACACACAGACTGTGCAGATATATTAAAAGCTATTGCGGGCTTATGAATATTCTGAACCAGAGAAAAGCCTCGATTTTGCTCAGAAAATTCTGAGACATCCTCTCAATCAAGAACCTTATTACCGAGCAAGGAACTATATTAATCTTGGAAAGCTTTTTAAAAATTTAGGACAATTTGATTCTGCCGTTTCGAACATGTTAACGGGTATTCAAATTGCAGAAAAAGTAGCGGATTTTAAAAACATGGCTATGGGTTACAATAGCCTAGGCCTAATTTATAAAACAAATTCCGATTTCGAAAAGGCTTTAAAATACTATCGACTGTCTAATATTGAGTGCACTAAGCTCAATTATCCTAATGGTATGGCAATGACCTTAAACAACATTGGAACCATATTGGACGCAATGAATAACACGGATAGTGCACTTGTTTATTACAATAACGCCGCGAAAATTGCAGAGGCCAACCATCTAATCGGTGCAAAAGCAGTTTCTTACAATAATATTGGAGAGATTTACTCAAAAGCAGGCAATGATGCTGAAGCATTACCCTACTATTATAAAACCCTAACCTGCGACAGCATTACCAACAATATGATGGGTATTTGTTATACCCTTTACAACATTTCAACTTCGTACAAATCTCTTGGCAAACTTGACAAAGCCTTTGAGGTTCTAAAAACTGTTGAACCCATAACAAATCGATTAAACAGTCCTCAAATGTTCATCTTATACGAACGTCACGTTTCAAACCTTCATGAAGAAGCTGGAAATTATGAGGAAGCATTGCAGGCGCATAAACGATTCCATACTTTGAGTGATTCAGTTTATAACTCAGAAAAAAGTGCGCAAATAGCTGAAATGCAAACCAAATATGAGACGGAGAAAAAAGAACTTGAAATCCAAAATTTATCTCAAGAAAATGAAATAAAAGAGCTAGCTATTCAACGAAAAAACGGGCTTATATTAGGTGGAGCCGCCGCAATAATCTTAATGCTATTACTCATCTATCTGTTCGTAAAACAACTTCGAGCCAAACAAAAGCAAAAAATGATAGAGGCAGTTTTACTAGAGCGAGATAAAGGAATTGCAGCCATGTTTAAAGGAATTGAAGAAGAACGAAAACGAATAGCGCAAGACCTTCATGATGGAGTGGGTCAACAATTAAGTGGGCTAAAACTTTCTTTGTCTCATTTACAATCTAAATTGTTTAAAAAAGATACTCCTGAAAACGAAAACTTTGAAATTCTAGTGAAAAACTAGATACCACATGCACAGAAGTAAGAGAGATCTCACACCAAATGATGCCAAAAGCCCTTATTGAAAATGGGGTATTGAGTGCCATTGAAGACATGCTGGAAAACACTCTAGTAGGAACGGGAATCAGTTACAATATTGAGCATTATCAACTAAAAGAACGCCTTCCAGAAACTATTGAACTCACACTATTTAGAATTTGCCAAGAGCTAATTAACAATACAATTAAGCATGCAAAAGCAACAGAGATTATTGTACAGTTGATTAAAAGCATAAAAAACATAGTTTTAATCGTTGAAGATAATGGGCAAGGTTTTGATCAAAATAAAAGTTCAGATGGCATAGGCTTATTAAATTTGACAAGTAGATTAAACACTATAAATGGTGAAGTTAGCTATGAAAGCAGCTCCAATAGTGGCACCTCTGCAACAATTAGAATTCCATTAGTATGAGTAAAATAAAAATATTACTTGCTGATGACCACCAAATTGTATTGGATGGGTTAAAATCATTACTGTCTGACATTGATGATTTTGAGGTTATTGGAGCGGTAAGCAATGGAAAAGACGCCGTTGACTTTATTGCAACAAAGGAAAAACCTGATATTGCAGTTCTAGACATTGATATGCCCGTAATGAATGGTATTAATGCCACTCGGGAGATTAAGAAAAACTTTAATGGGGTTCGTGTTTTAACCTTATCCATGCATAATGAAAAAGGTGTAATTCAAACGCTTATGGATGCTGGAGCCGATGGGTATATCCTAAAAAATTCAAGTAGAGAGGAGCTTGAAAAAGGCATTCGAGCTATTTGTAGAGGAGAAACTTTTTTCTCTACAGATGTTACCATGAGTTTGCTCAATCAAAGTACCGAAATTACAGCCAACAATGAGCTACCAGAGGAGGTAAAAGACCTCACCGAAAGAGAAGTCGAAATTTTAAAATTGGTTGCTGAGGGTTATTCAAACAAAGAAATTGGAGAACGCCTGTTCATTTCTCATCGAACGGTTGACACCCATCGCACCAACCTCATGAAAAAAATGGATGTCCACAATGTTGCGGGTCTGATTCGGATTGCACTTAAAAGTGGGCTGGTGGATTAGGGTTGGTTGGCTAGAATCAATCATATTCAATTGTATTATCTACCCTTCGTTAATACATTCAATTAACTCCCCTAATCGTCATGCTGAACTGGTTTCAGCATCTTTTATGGTTATCAAGATTTAGATTCTGACCCTGAAGTTTCGGGACAGAATGGCAAATGAAATCTTAAAACAAAAAAGGCCTTTCGGCCTTTTTCAATTGTTATACAGTAAGTATTTCTTTTTCTTTTTCTTCGAGCAAGGATTCAACCTTTTTCGAGTGATTGTCTGTCATGGTTTGTATTTCATCCTCTGCTCCTTTCGCTGCATCTTCTGGAAGGCCATCATTCTTCAATCGCTTAATTTCATCATTGGCATCCTTTCTCGACGTTCTGATAGAAACTTTAGCATCTTCTCCTTCAGCTTTAGTTTGTTTTACCAAACCCATTCTGCGTTCCTCAGTAAGTGCTGGAAGATTAATCATAATGAACTCACCATTGTTATGCGGCGTCAAGCCTCTATTTGAATTGATGATAGCCCGCTCAATAGGCTCTAGCATTGGCTTTTCCCAAGGTTGAATCGAAATCATTCTAGCATCAGGAGTATTTATGTTCGCAACCTGATTCAACGGAGTCATGGTACCGTAATAATCGACCATAATTCCATCCATCATACGCGGTGTTGCTTTGCCTGCGCGAATTTTACTCAATTCTTTTACTAAGTGGTTTATAGCATCATCCATTGACTCCTTAGCCATATCAAAAACCATTTCTAATTCTTCTTCCATCTTCTTTATTCTTATCCTTCTACAATAGTTCCTATTTCCTCACCTACAACAACTTTACGTAAGTTTCCAGGTTGATTCATATCAAATACGATTATTGGCAAATCATTTTCATGACAAAGTGTAAATGCAGTCATATCCATCACATTTAAACCTTTATCCATTACTTCTTTAAACGTAACCGAATCAAAACGTTGGGCACTAGGATCTTTTTCAGGGTCAGCAGTGTAAATACCATCTACACGTGTTCCCTTTAAAATGACCTCAGCGTTTATTTCAACAGCTCTTAGAGCAGCAGCTGTATCGGTAGTGAAGTACGGATTACCCGTACCCGCACCAAATATTACTACTCTGCCCTTTTCCAAATGCCTAACCGCTCTTCTTTTAATAAAAGGCTCCGCTATTTGTTCCATTTTAATGGCAGACAACAATCTTGTCTTAACTCCAGCACCTTCTAAAGCACTTTGCAGAGCCATTGAATTGATAACTGTTGCCAACATTCCCATATAGTCGCCTTGAACACGATCGATAGCGCTATTGTCTTCTTGAACGCCTCTAAATATATTACCGCCTCCAATAACAATTGCCACTTCTACTCCTGCCAGTTGAATTTCTTTAATGTCTTGAGCATATTTATACAATCGACTGTGATCTATTCCAAAGTCTTTTGCTCCCATAAGGGCTTCACCGCTCAATTTTAATAAAATTCTTTTGTACTTCATTTGTTGTATTTGATTGCGAAAATTAGGACAAAAAAAAAGAGAATTTTAAAAATTCTCTTTTCTTATTAATTGTTTTATGAAAGGGTTATTAACTTAAACCCTTTTACTTGAAGATCACTGTCGACCTCCGAAAGATATTGTTTAACTGATTTCTTAGAAGTCTTTATAAACTCCTGATTCATCAGCGTTTTTTCTTTTAGGAATTTTCCCAGTTTACCTTGAGCAATTTTTCCAGCCATTTCAGCTGGTTTGCCTTCAGCGATCGCTTGTTCAGTTCCTATTTCAATTTCCTTCGCTTTAACTTCTTCAGAAACTTCAGATTCATCTAATGCAATAGGATTCATTGCAGCAACTTGCATTGCTAAATCTCTTCCTACTTCAGCATTATCTTTAGTAAGCGCAACTATTGCAGCTGTTCTGTTTCCTGGGTGATTGTATGCAACTACTTTTTCAGCAGATAACATACCGTAATCAGAAACTTCAAGTTTCTCACCAATTTTACCCATTTGCTCTTCAATAACTTCAGATACAGTTCTTCCGTTCCAATCTGCGTTATTCAATTCCTCTTTTGTCGCAGGCAATTTAGACAATGCTAAATCCGCAAGTCCTTCTACAAAATCAACAAATTGCTGATTTTTAGCAACGAAATCTGTTTCACAGTTCAACACTAAGTTGATACCTGTTTTTCCATCTTCAGTTGTTTTGGCAATTACATACCCTTCAGAAGCTTCATTATCGCCACGCTTAGCGGCAATTTTTTGACCTTTCTTTCTAAGTAAATCAATTGCTTTTTCAAAGTCACCGTCAGTTTCAACCAACGCTTTCTTACAATCCATCAAACCTAATCCGGTTTGCTTTCTTAATTTGTTTACGTCTGCTGCTGTAATAGCCATCTTAGTAATTCGTTAAAGTATTGTTTATGCTTTTGCTTCTTCTTTTGTTTCTGCAGCTACTTCTTCAGCTTTTGGCTTAGCCTCAACTTTCTTTTCTTTAGTAGCTTTTCTTTCAGATAATCCTTCATTCACTGCTCCACTAACTATTTCCATAATCTTGGCAATAGATTTAGCAGCATCGTCATTTGCAGGAATAGGAAAGTCGATCAACTTGGGATCAGAATTCGTATCTACAATTGCAAATGTTGGGATATTTAAACGCTTTGCTTCTTTAACAGCAATGTGTTCTTTCTTTACGTCAACTATAAATAAAGCAGCTGGAAGACGGTTTAATTCAGAAATTGAACCTAAATTCTTCTCTAATTTCTCTTTTTGACGCTTAAGTAATAATCTTTCTTTTTTGTTTACTCCAGTTGCTTCTGGATCATTCAGCACTTTTTCGATTTGACTCATCTTGCGAATTGCCTTACGAATAGTAACGAAATTCGTTAACATACCACCTGTCCATCTTTCGGTAACAAACGGCATATCCATAGACTCTGCAGCTGAAGAAATAGCTTCTCTAGCTTGCTTTTTAGTAGCCACAAACATTACTTTCTTTCCAGAAGCAGCGATTTGTTTCAAGGCATTACATGCCTCATCTAATTTTGCAACGGTTTTGTGTAAATCGATTACGTGAATTCCGTTACGCTCCATAAATATGTAAGGAGCCATGTTTGGATTCCACTTTCTTTTTAGGTGACCAAAGTGTACACCTGCCTCCAAGAGGTCTTGGTAATTAGTTCTCGCCATTTCGACTGAATTTAAAAATACCTAGAATCTGCTAGGCCAGGTTATCGCTCACTTTCCGTCGACTCCACTAATTAGGAGCATCACGCTCCCGATAGCTATCGGGACGTGATTGGATACTAAGCTTAAAAAAATTTTAACGCTTACTAAATTGGAATTTCTTACGCGCTTTTTTCTGTCCTGGCTTCTTACGTTCCACCATTCTAGGGTCACGAGTCATAAGTCCTTCACCGCGAAGTATTGTCTTATCTTCCTCATTAATTTCTACCAAAGCTCTGGATATACCCAATGCTATTGCAGCAGCTTGTCCAGAAATTCCACCACCATGTGCGTTTACTTTAACATCGTACTTACCGGTGTTCTCAGTAGCAACAAATGGTCTGTTGATAATTTGAACTAGCATATCTGATGAAAAATAATCTTTTACATCACGCTTATTAATCGTGATTTTTCCTTTTCCTTCAGACAAGTATACTCTCGCTACCGATTTCTTTCTTCTGCCTAATGTGTTAATAACGGCCATATAAATTACTTAATGCTGTTGATATCAAATTTTGCAGGTTTTTGAGCTTCTTGATTGTGCTCAGTACCAGCATATACTTTTAAGTTTCTGAAAAGAGCGCTTCCTAATTTGTTTTTAGGTAACATTCCTTTAATAGACTTTTCTAACACACGGTGTGGGTGTTTTTCTAACATCACCTTTACCGAAGTACTTCTTTGACCACCTGGATATCCAGTATGACGTAAGTACTCTTTTGTGTCCATTTTATTTCCACTCAACACAATTTTTTCTGCATTGATAACGATTACGTTATCGCCACAGTCTGCATGCGGTGAAAATGAAGGTTTGTGCTTTCCTCGTAAAAGTTGAGCAACTTTAGATGAAAACCTTCCTAATGTTTGTCCTTCTGCGTCAACTAACAACCAGTTCTTATCTGCTGTCTCTTTGTTAACGTATGTCGTTTTATAGCTTACTGTATCCAATTTCCTTCGGTTTAAGCGTAATCAATAAATAATACACCCCCAAAAACGGGGGTGCAAATTTAGAATTTATTTTCAATCAAAACAAGACTTTATTTCGCTTAAAATACACTTGTTTATTTTGACCCGAATTAAAGGTGAAAAATTCATTGAAATTTCACACATTCAACTAGTTGCAGCTCTTATCCAACAGGGCTACGATGGAGATATCAACAGTTGGCCAAAGCTTTGAAATACCATCCTCGCCTTTATGAAGGTCGTCACAAACTTTGTTTAAAGCGGCAATTGCATCATTTCCGTTCCAGTTTCCAACATCAATAGTCCCCATTAAACTTACCTGAGCTCCTTCGATTTTGTAATTAACCTCTTGTTGAAACGTTTTATCGTTCATGGAAAGGTTGACCATAGCAGTTCCCTCTTCGTTATTTCCCTTCGCACTAACAATATTTCCAGAAATCATCTCTGTATTCGATAGCGTACCAAAAAAGTATTCGATAATTTTCATGTCTCTATCGGGGTTATTGGTATTTGTGGAACTAATTGGTATTTCAAATTTCAGCTCACCAAGCATCTTCTCTGGAGAATCAACCGAACCACTAGTCGATACGATTACAGAGTCAAATTTTCCGCCAACACCTGCTTTCTCTGTGAATTTAAACGCTGTCCAAGATGCTGTAACACTCTCAGCGTTATAAGAATAGTTGCAAACTTCCTCTGCTAACTTTATTTCTTTTTTTTCTGTTTTTGATGCTTCATTTCCGCCTTCTGAACCACAAGCCGCGAGGGCCAGGGCTGATGCGAATAATATTCCATTATTTAATTTCATAATTATTTTTTTTATTTTACAAATTTACGATAGTTAGGCAGCACGTTAAACAGTCCTAAGTATTTTAGCAATACTTGTTTTCCTAACTTTTTACAAGCACATTTGACTTTACATTTTCACGAATTTATGCAATCTATAGGAACTTTTTTAGTACTGCTTTTTCTCCTTCTTGGACAAACGACTCAAGGTCAGGTTTGGAATGTGGTTACTATCCAGTTTGAAAACCTACAAACTAATAATGGTTCTATAATGTTATTGGTTCAAAATGATTTTGAAAAAGAAGTGCTTAAACTTGTAATCCCTATTGAAAACAGGGCGGCAAGCGCAACCCTGAAACTTCAGGCCGGTGGTTATGGGTTTTCTGCGTATCAAGATGAAAACTCAAATAAAAAACTTGATTTAAACTTTTTTGGAGCCCCAACCGAAGTTTATGGCTTTTCGAATAATGCTCGGGGTTTTTTCGGAAAACCCGCTTACGCCGAAACGCTAGTTAAGATAGACTCTAGTCAAACCATTAAATTTAAACTTGAATGAATTTAATCTCGATAGCATCGGCACTCGAAAAGATAATTAGTGAAGTAAATATTGGAGAAGTGGTTTCGCAACAACTGATAGACTCTAATAACAACTATTTAGCAGAGACTATTATCTCCCCTATCGATTTACCTGGGTTTAATAATTCGGCAATGGACGGCTACGTTTTTCGGATGGAAGACTATGAAAACGGAACCCGAAATTTCATTCAAACACTGGAAGTTAAAGCTGGGGATGTTATTCCCACTGAACTTTTAAAAAATCAATGCTATCGCATCTTCACTGGAGCTCCTGTTCCTGCAAATGGAACATTGGTAATTATGCAAGAACACATAAAAAATGCCGGCGACCAAATTACCATTGAAGAAGAGGGATCGGCTTTTTTTCAAAATATAAGAAGCCAGGGTGAGCAAATAAAAAAAGGCGAAATAGCCCTTCAAAAAGGTGAAAAATTAACCCCTGCAGCAATTGGCTACCTAGCTTCATTGGGTCTTAGTAAGGTCAAAACTTATACTAAACCTAAGGCTTCAATTCTTACTACTGGTAATGAATTAATTGAAGCAGGAAAACCGCTTGAATCTGGAAAAATATACGAGTCAAACGCTATTGCTTTGGCAAGTGCTTTTAGAAATGAGGGCGTTCAACCTTCAATTATAAGTGGAATTCCAGATAATTATTCTGCTACATTAATTGCCATTGAAGAACAAATTCAAAAAAACGATTTTATAGTGCTTACTGGTGGAATTTCAGTTGGGGACTATGATTTTGTGGGCAAAGCACTTGACGAATTGAAGGTAGAAACTCAGTTTTACAAAGTGAACCAAAAACCGGGAAAACCTTTCTTCTTTGGCAAAAAAGGACACTGCAGTATCTTTGCATTACCGGGAAATCCTGCTGCAGCTATGACTTGTTTTTACTATTATTTGAGGCCGGCTATTCAAAAATTTGTTGGTGCTAGGTACCCTAAAATCCGGCCACTGCGACTTCCGCTGAGTTCAAGTTTTCAAGTAAAGGGATCTAGAGAACTGTTACTAAAATCGAAGATAGAAAATGGTAAAATCGAAATCCTTGACGGACAAAGCAGTAATATGATGCACACCTTTGCGTTGGCCAATGCAATCACTCAAATTCCTGCTGACAAAAAGCAGTATGAGGCTGGAGAACTCGTCTCCGTTTTTCCATTTTAAGTCGCCCAATTCTCAATGTTAAAAAAACCTCTGCTAGCAACAAATTTGTCACCTCTACTTTTACACCTTTGAATGGTTAGTGGGATAGGTTTCGTACAACCAGATAATCGTCCTAAAATAAAGATATAGCTTGGCAGAAATCATTAAAAAATTAGCTGGACAAACAGCACTTTACGGATTGAGCAGCATTTTGCCTCGCTTTTTGAACTATGCTCTAGTTCCGCTGCATACCGCGCTCTATTCCACCAATCAATATGGAATTATCACCGAAATGTACGCTTATGTTGCCTTTTTGGTAATCCTTTTGACCTATGGAATGGAAACTGCCTATTTCCGTTTCACCAATAAAGAAGGCAGTGAAGAATCGTTGGTGTTTGGAACCATTATACGATCCATTGCCACTACCAGTTTGATTTTCATTGCTACGGCAATCTTCTTCCAACAAGGTATTGCAGATTGGTTAAAATACCCCAACCACTCCGAATATGTAGTCTGGTTTGCAATCATTATTGGTCTAGATGCTATATCGGCCATTCCTTTGGCAAGGTTAAGGCACCAAAATAAACCGCTTCGTTTTGCCAGTATTAATTTAAGTTCTGTTGTCGTAAATGTGGCTTTGAATTTCTTTTTCTTGGGTTATTGCATGACCAGCTATCAGGCCGGAGAAACAAATTTTATTATTGATGCACTATACAACCCAGATATTGGTGTTGGCTACGTTTTTATCTCCAATTTGGCAGCAAGTGTTTTTAAAATACTAATGAGCTTACCCACTTTTTATGGAATAAAATTAACCTTTAATCTTTCCTTGCTAAAGAAGCTATTGATCTATGGCTCTCCCTTATTGATTGCTGGGTTAGCGGGTATTGTTAACGAAACACTCGATCGTATTCTATTAAAATATTTACTTTTTGATACCCTTGGCGAATTGGAAGCCATGAGTCAATTAGGGATTTACGGCGCATGTTACAAATTATCCATCATTATCACGCTCTTTATTCAAGCATTTAGATACGCCGCCGAACCGTTTTTCTTTGCGCAGGCTAAAAACAAAGATGCGCCCGAGGTGTATGCAAACGTGATGAACTACTTCGTAGCAGTATGCGGCCTTATTTTCCTTGGAGTTACTCTATATCTTGATATCATCAAATTTTTTATCCCTAACCCTGAATATTGGGTAGGATTAAAAGTGGTTCCAATTCTGTTGTTGGCTAACATTTGTTTGGGTATTTATTTTAATCAATCGATTTGGTACAAAATGACGGACAAAACAAAATACGGGGCATACATAGCAATTGGTGGTGCCATTATTACCATTGTTTTGAATGTTATTTTAATTCCGATTTTGGGCTACATGGGTTCTGCTTGGACAACACTTTTAGTATATGCATTAATGGTAATTAGCTCTTATCTACTTGGGCAACGTCACTTTCCTGTTCCTTATAACCTCAAGAAAGTTGGGAGCTACCTTGCACTGGCTCTTGTACTTTTTTACCTTGGAACATGGATGCAAAATGAATACGGATTTCAATATTTGATTGCTACGTTTGCCGTCCTGCTTTTTGTGGGCTTTGTCTATTGGTCCGAAATAAAAATGACTAAAACAATTACAAATGAATCTTGAGGTAATAAATAAAAGCAAACATCCATTGCCAGCATATGCAACTCATCAATCGGCTGGGCTAGATTTAAGAGCAAATATCGATGCGGCAATAACGCTAAAACCCTTAGAGCGAGCCCTTATTCCCACAGGTTTGCACATTGCTTTAGAGCCTGGTTTTGAGGCGCAAGTCCGACCTAGAAGTGGCTTGGCAGCGAAACATGGAATTACAGTTCTGAATTCACCAGGAACAATAGACGCAGATTATCGTGGAGATATTGGTGTAATTTTATGCAACTGTTCAAATCAGAATTTTATTGTTGAAGATGGTGAGCGAATTGCGCAGCTCGTTGTAGCAAAACATGAAACTGTAGAATGGAAAGCTGTTGAAGTTCTTTCAGAAACTGAAAGAGGTGATGGCGGATTTGGTCATACTGGAAAAAAATAAAAAGATGAAAAGATTATTCAATTTAGGTATTATAGCACTGCTGGTCGTGTTCTCGAGTGCTTGCAACAAATGCAGGAAGTTAGATTGTAAAAACGAAGCTACTTGTGAAAAACGAGAAGGCGTTTGCAATTGTAATTTCTTATACACTGGTGAGTTGTGCGAAGAGGAGATTCGAAAGAGTTACGTTGGAACCTACGACGGAGTTATTTCATTTCCGAACCCATCTAACCCTTTCAAAACGGAAGAAACCGATTTACCAGTAAACATATTTATTCAGGGAAGCAATGCTAATGGCTTAGGTGTAAACTTTACCTTTTTAGATACTAGGTACGAATTGACTGGCGAACTTACAGCAGAAGATGCTTTTACGTTTAATGCTCAAAAAATGACAGTAGATGGTTTTGGGGACATTACTGTTCTATCCACCAGTAATGGAACTTTCAATGGAAATGCGCTAAATGCTGCCATTAACATTAGATTGGAGGATCTTCCTGAGTTTCCATTAAAGCTAACCTTTGCCGGTTCAAAGTAGAAGCATCTAGTGGTTTCTAAAAAGCATATTGAATCTGCACATCAACGGATTCAACCCTATATTCACAATACACCAATATTAACAAGCTCGATACTGAATGGATTGACTGGAGCAGCGCTTTACTTTAAGTGTGAAAACTTTCAGAAAATTGGTGCATTTAAAGCTCGAGGAGCGCTAAATTTTGCGCTACAATTGAGCAAAGAAGAACTGAAAAATGGACTTTGCACACACTCTAGCGGAAACCACGCCCAAGCTGTAGCGCTTGCAGCTCAATTATTAGGCACTAAGGCCTACATTGTAATGCCGAAAACTGCTCCGCAGGCTAAAGTTGATGCAACCAAAGGATACGGAGCAATAGTTACTTTTTGCGAAGCAACACTGCAAGCAAGAGAAGACACTTTAGCAACAATTCAACAAAAAACAAAGGCCGTATTTATACCTCCTTACAACCACGATTGGATCATTGAAGGTCAGGCAACATGTGCCAAAGAAATCCTTGAAGAGCTTGATGCTCTTGATTTCGTAATAACGCCAGTTGGTGGAGGTGGTTTATTGGCAGGAAGTGCCTTAGCGGCAAAGTATTTTTCTCCAAAAACTACAGTAATTGGCGCTGAACCAGAAGGTGCAGACGATGCATACCGTTCCTTTCAAACTGGTATTCTAATTCCTTCGGAGCATCCAAATACGATAGCCGATGGATTGTTAACATCCCTAGGACCAATAAATTTTGAGATTATAAAACAACACGTTTCAGAAATTAACTTGGTGACAGACGAAGAGATTGTCGCAGCAATGAAACTGATTTATCAGCATCTGAAAATTGTTGTGGAACCTAGCTCAGCAACTGTGCTTGCGCTGGTTTTAAAACGAAAGGCATTTTTTAAAGAAAAACGTATTGCATTAATTCTTAGCGGAGGAAATGTAGACTTGGGAAAGTTGCCGTTTTAGATCTAGTATGCCCTTTCGTTATTTCCTTCGAAATAATACTGATAAGACTTGTTCACTACTCGACTACCCCCTGGAGTAGGGTAATCGCCAGAGAAATACCAATCACCCGAATGGTTAGGACAGGCAATGTGCAAGCCTTCAATAGATTGAAAAATAACCTTTACCTCTGCCTTGCAATCCGGCGGAGTTACCAATTGGGCTACTTTGTCTGAAATTTCCTCCATTTTAAAAGCAGCGTAAATCTCCTTTACAACATTGATTTGCTCATCCATTGGTAAGGCCAACTGTTCTTTTGCTTTTTTGTAAACCTTCTTCAAGATTTTTTCGTTTCCGCGCTCTTTATGCAATTCAACAGCTGCTCTAAAGGCAATAAAATCGCCCATTCTTGCCATATCAATTCCGTAGCAGTCGGGATAGCGAATTTGCGGCGCAGAAGAAACAATCACTATTTGCTTTGGGTCCAAACGATCCAACATGCGTATGATGCTTTTTTCGAGGGTTGTACCACGAACAATAGAATCATCTATCATCACTAGCGCATCTTTTTTAGGAACAATAGAGCCGTAGGTAATGTCGTAAACGTGCGCAACCAGATCGTCACGGCCATCGTCTTGAGTAATAAAGGTTCTTAGTTTGGCATCTTTAATCGCCACTTTCTCTACTCGAATCTGTTGGTTTAAAATCGCCTCAATTTCCTTTTGGGTAATGGTGTTACCCAGCTTTACTAATTTTTTGGCTTTTTGCTCATTAAGCAAAGTGTTCATTCCTTCTACAAGCCCAAGAAAAGAGGTCTCTGCTGTATTTGGAATAAACGAAAACACTGCATTTTTATAATCACTTTCAATGGCTTTCATAACTTGAGGCACTAATGAACGGCCTAAGTTTTTGCGCTCTTTATAAATATCTAAATCACTCCCTCGGGAGAAATATATACGCTCAAACGTACAAGAGGTCTTTGCAATGCTTTTGATGATATTCTCTTCCGAAATACTCCCGTTTTTCTTCAGAATCAAAGCATTTCCGGGACCCAATTCTTTTACCTGTTCTGCCTTAATATTCAATGCCGTTTGAATGGCTGGACGCTCAGAAGCCACTACAGCAATTTCGTCATCTTGATAATAAAACGCCGGTCGAATTCCATTAGGATCTCTAAAAACAAAGGCATCTCCGTGCCCCATCATTCCTGACATTACATAACCACCGTCAAAATCCTCTGCGGCGTGTTTCAAGATTTTAGGAACATCCAAGTTTTCTGAAATCTTCTCCGTAATCTCTTGATTTGAATAACCCAACGATTTATACTTTGCAAACAATTCTTCGTTTTCTACATCTAAGAAATGACCAATTTTTTCCAAAACGGTTACCGTATCGGCTTTTTCTTTTGGGTGTTGACCAAGCTTTACCAGTAAATCAAATTGCTCATCAACATTGGTCATGTTAAAGTTACCTGCAACAACTAAGTTCCTGGTCTTCCAGTTATTCTGCCTTAAGAAAGGATGGCAAGATTCAATGGTGTTTTTACCATAAGTACCGTATCTTAAATGACCTAGAAAGATTTCACCACTAAAAGGTGCATTTTCTTTCAGCCAATAAGGGTCTTTTCCCAATTCATGGTTATCGCCAATTCGTTCCTCGAAACGCTTATAAATGTGTTCAAAAACGTCTTGAATGGGCTTGTTAGAAATCGACCGCTGTCTCGAAATGTATCGTTTTCCTGGAGCAACATCCAACTTGATGTTTGCCACGCCTACTCCATCTTGCCCCCTATTGTGTTGCTTTTCCATGAGCAAGTACAATTTGTTGAGGCCGTAATGAGCCGTTCCGTATTTTTTTTGGTAGTAGTCTAGTGGTTTGAGTAATCGAATGAGGGCGATACCGCATTCGTGTTTTATGAAATCACTCATAGAATTATTGTGGCAATGTTTATAAATGTTGCCCCACAAATTTAGGATTTATTCTAGGTTAGGTAGATTAATGCCTGTTCTAAAATGTATTTATGAAGACTTTCACACTTAACAAAAAACTTCAATCCCAACAGATTAAATAATAGAGATTAACAATCATAAATCAAGAGACCTTGAATGTCGTAGTCCTTATTTAAGTACAATAAAAATTGCATTATTCAACGACAACCAGTTTCCTTGTAGACAACATTCCCTCGCTGTCTAATAATAAAACTGTGTATATGCCAACCGAAAAGCTGCTGATGTCTATCTCCATTGATTGACTAACGTTATTTATCAATGAATAAACAGTTTGTCCTTGCAGGTTGGTAATTTGTAGTGTACTTATTGTTTTTTCGTCTCCTATTTCAAGAGATACCGTGCATTTTCCTGCGACTTTTTAGGATTAAACTGTTGCACCAATAAATTCCCTGCTGCGTCATATATAGCGCCATCAGCAGCATACAATTCTAAAATACCTTGATCGTCATGAACAGCATTTTGGGTATGGTCGGGCGAGTTTGTGGTGGGCAATGGTGTACTTGTACCAGCTTGATAATCGACTATATCATTATTGATGGCCCATTTGGTTTGTTGCGCGCTTACCGTTAAATAAAAGAAGGATAGAAGTATTGATAAAGTTGCTGTTTTCATTTTGATTCAATTAAATTTGGAATGCAAAGAGCGTTTGAAATCAGTTGAATGTCAAGAAGCTGTACTTCTATCTTAGAAGCATAGCTTCTAATTAAGTAGCATTACTTCTAAAACCAACATATGAAATCGATACTAACTAGAATTAAAGATTTAAGAATTAAAAAAGGCTATTCACAAGAATATTTGGGAGGCCGATTGGGTCTTTCCCAAAAAGCCTATTCAAATTTTGAAGCAGGTAATTGCAAAGTTCATTGATCAAGAATTGTCGAGCTTTCTCGTATTCTAGAAGTTGATATTCTGTACTTAGCAAAAGGGGTATTAGAAGAAAAGCCCATTTCTCAAAATGAGCAAGTATTTGTTCAAAGTGACAGGGATGCCACTATGTTTACTTTGATGCAACAAATGATTGAATCACTAAGAGTAGAAATAAACCTGCTCAAGAAGCAAAATGCACAATTATTGGATTTATTATCCGAAAAAAGTACTGTATCAGACAGACAGACAGACAGACAAATAACCCTTAAAGAAGTCTACTTAAACTGATACAACCACTGCGAAGGATTCATGGTGGTTTGGCCTTTCCATAACTCAAAATGAACATGAGTTTGACCCTTTTGTTGGTCTGTTTTTGCTTTACCTATTTCTTGTTTGGTGGTTAGCTTATCGCCTTTTTGCACAAATACATCCACCAAATTTGCGTACACACTGATATACGCACCGTGTCTTACCATTACCGCCTTACCGCTTCCTGGCAACACAATTACTCCAGATACTTCGCCTTCAAATACTGCTCTAGCACGACCGCCTGCATCGGTGCTAATATCTACACCATTGTTATAGATTTTAATTCCTTTTAGAACCGGATGCCAATGCTCTCCGTAATAGGCGGTAACTACTCCTTTTGAAGTTGGCCAAGGCAACTTTCCTTTATTATTCTCAAAATTGCTAGACAAGGCTTTGGCTTCAGGTGTTAAAACGTACTTTCCTTTCCCCCCCTTATTTTGCTTTTTTATCTCTTCATCAATAATCCGTTGTATGGCTTTTTGGAGTTTTCGCGCTTCTTTTTCGTTGTTTTTAATTTCGTCTTTAAGTTCTTTTTCTTTTGAATTCAGTTCATTAAAAAGCTTCTGTTTTTCTCCGATATCTTCTGATAAGGTATTCTTTTCTTGTCTGGTGTTTTTTATTAAAAGTTCCTTTTCAATCTTTCTATCTTCCAGTCTAGTAATTTGCGTGTCTAACTGCAACTTAGTGAGCGTAATTTGCTTTGCCTGAGCTTGTCTAAATTGGCTGTATTGCTGTAAGTATTTCAGTCTTTTGTAGGCTTGGTTAAAATCTTCACTTGCAAAAACAAACATGATTTTATCGTAGGAACTGCGTGTTTTGTATGCATGATATATCATTTTGGCGTACTCATCTTTAAGCGCATTCAGTTCCTCCTCTTTTCGGGAAATTTCATTGTTGGTTTCATCAATCTCACCATCGATTAGTTGCATTTCTGATCTTAGAGTAGAAATAAGGTTTTCGCGATTCTTGATCTTCTTGCGAACCAACACCAATTGATTCAAACTCTTCTTCTTCGTTTTTTTGGTCTCTTTAAGCAGCTGGTTTTTGTAGTCAATTTCCTTTCGAATTTTAGATTTTTCCTTTTCTAGAGCAGTTCGAGATTTTTGTGCATAGCCGCTAGGCATGCAAAAAGCAAGCACAAAGCCAAACGCAAATAGCCTAAAAAAGTGGCTCATACTTCGAGGATATTGATAAAGGATAAGACTGCGATTCTGGTTGTGTGATTTTCAAATTTTCAGCATTAAAGAATACCTCTTCAACACTAACGACCGAATAATTGGCCTTGAGCGGTAGCGCAATTCCATTTTGCATTTTACGCTCAACTATCTCAGAACTAAAGCTCTTTTTCGTTTTTGATTCCGATATTTTGCTCTTAGAAATTAAGAACTTCTCACCTGAAAACCATTCGGTATAAATTTGCTGCTGTGTTTTTACCTCTCCGTTTGGTTTCTTGAATTCCAATTCGCTCAAACCAGCAATAATGTAATTTCCTTTTGAGGTGTAAGAGCGGACTTTCTTATAATTACTCTGATCGTAGGGTTCTCCTAATATGGTCGCTTGTAAAGAAGAAAAATTAAACGGAACGTTGTAAAGGTTTTGGATATAAGTATAGCCACCTAAGTAGTACTTTTCGTTCTTGCGATCTATCATTTTTACGCTGTCTTGTGTAAAAACAAAACGCGCAACTTCTACTTTATAATACGTTGCAGAAATCCAGATGATGCTATCCCTTTTCATTCGAATGTGCATTTTAAATGAATCCGAAAGCTTAGGGGTTTTAAAGTAAACCTTTGATTTTATTGCGAGCTCACCTTTCAGTTTGGGGTTGGTATTGTTTTTTACAAGAATTTCTTGAGGCGTCAATTTTTCCAAATTGCTGCGCTTTCTTTCAATTTCTTGTGTTGTTTTACACGAAAACAGTAAAGCACTAAAGCCGATTAAAAAAAGAAATCCCAGTTGTTTCATCTGCTAAGGAATGTATGTTTTCTTTTTAATTTTTTCATCAATTTTATCTGACGCATCACCCATTTCCTGAGCCATTTTCCAATGTTTCATAGCTCCTTCAATATCATTTAAACGATAGAGGATATCTCCATAATGTTCCACCAACACACCTTGTTGATTGCCTCCATTATTCAGTGCTACTTCCATGTATTTTTTTGCTTCTTCGTATTCCTTATTCATAAATAATATCCATGCATAAGTATCCAAATAGATGGCTGAAGTTGGTTCCTTTTCTATCGTCTTTTTAGACATCGATTTTGCCAATTCCAGTTTCTCCCCTCTGAGCGATAAATAATAGCTGTAATTATTCAGCACCGCTATATTATCGGGTTCTAACTCCAAACATTTATCAAAGTTAGCATCTGAGTTCTTGTGGTCTTCCAAGCTGTGATATGCATCGCCTAGCGTCGAAAACAATTGCACCAAAAGCTGATTATTGTCTAGAATAAAGTCCTTTCCAGTTTCTAGCACTTTAATCGCCCCTTTGTAATTTTTCATTTGATAAGCACCAATTCCAGCTAAATAATACAAGGTACCTTGGTTTGGAAACAGATCAATGGCTGCCATACCATCAGTATACATTGCCAACCAATTTTCTTGGTCGGAGTGAATAAATAATATTCGATTCCAAATCAAAAATTGATTGGAATCTAAGGCTAAGCTCCTCTTGTAAGCAGCTAAACTTTTATCCACCAATTTGCTTTGAAATAGCAAATCGGCTTCAATGGCATGAATTTGTGCATTTTGGGGATGTGCAAACTTCATAGAGTCGATAAGCTCAAACGTAAAATCATCAACCATCCCTGTGCTTTGATCTTGCTTCATTACATTATTCAACAATATTCTTCCCTTGCTTTCAAAATCTAGCTTCGGGTTTCTAAAGGCTTTTCTTAATAGGTCTTCCCCCTTTTGAGTATTGCCATCTTCCAAATAATAGGTGGCCATTGAAAGTTGTACAAATGCATTATCTGGATCAAGTTCGAGTAATTTCTTGTAGGTCTCGGTTGCTTTCTCTTTTTGACCTGCTTTACGATATACATCCGCAAGGTTGTTATAGTATTTCGCGGTTCCAGGTGCTGAATCCACCAATTTTTGGGCTTCAGCAATAGCTAAGTCGTACTTTTTAACCCCTAGAAGCACCTGTTGTTTTTGCATAATCACTGGTTCTAAAACTCCAAATCGCTCTTCTATTTTATCGTAAACCTTGATTGCCTTTTTAAGGTCGTTTTGAAATAAAAACATTCTTGCTTCGCCTTCATAATAGGACAATTCTTTTGGGTTTACTTCTATCAGTCTAGCATAGATTTCAGATCCTTTTTCGTACTGCTTAGTTTGCTCATACAATATGGCAAGCGATTGTAAAAACCATTTATTCTGTGGTTCTAACGAAACTGCTCGTTCCATAAATAATACCGCATCAGCAAACCTAGATTGAGATTGGTAAATACTCGACAATTCATAAATACTTGCGCTGTGATTCGGGTCAATGCTCAAACATTGCTCATAGTACTTTTGGGCTGCAGCATAATTACTCAATGCCTTTTCTCTGCTGGCTTCAAAAAATAAGTTCTTTAATTGTATTTCATCCTTTTGCGAAAGCTCGGTCGTGTTTTTTGACGATAGGCCATCTTTTTTCACATTCTTCGACCCTGAACAAGCACCCAAGGTTATTACCAATCCGATTAAGGCAAAAAATAATTGTATGCTTCTTTTCAAGATACTGAATTAGCTATTTACTGTGCTGTAATCTCCAATGCTTACATCGTCAAATCTCTTATAATACTTGGCAAAATGTCCAATCATTGAGTTATCAATGATCGCTTGTTTTACCTCAGAATTTGTCTGAACAATAGAGTTTTTAATAATACTGTTTTCAATAATCGTTCCTTCACCAACACTTACATGAGGTCCAACTACTGAATTTTTAATGCTAACACCCTCACCAATATAGCAGGGCTGAACAATTGTCGAGTGCTCAATGCTTGCGCTACTTGGAATTGATAATTCACCCGCAATGAATTTCAATACGCGTTGATTACTATCTACCGTTGCATTTTTGTTTCCACAATCCAACCAATCCTTTACTTGACCCGGATTAAACTGCATTCCTTTTGCGGTCATATTGCGAAGGGCATCAGGCAATTGGTATTCGCCGTCATTTATAATATCGTTATCTATCAAATATTGGCATTCATCTCTTAGCGTCTCCCCAGATTTGAAATAATAAATTCCAATCATGGCAAGGTCCGATACAAAGTCTTTTGGCTTCTCTACAAAATCCGTAATTACGTTGTCCGCATTCACTTTTACTACTCCAAATGCGCTTGGATCATCAATTTGTGAAACCCAAAGTACCCCATCAGAGTTTGTATTCATGCTAAAATCGGCACGAAAGAGTGTATCAGCGAAGGCAACTATGGCCGGTCCTTTTAAGCTTTCTTTTGCACAAAGAATAGCATGAGCTGTACCCAGCGCTTCTGTTTGATAATAGATTTTTCCCTTAGCTCCCAAGCTTTTGGCAATACCTAAAAGTTGCTGCTCTACTTCCTGACCAAAATCACCAATTATAAAACCAACCTCATCAATTTTAGAACCTGCAACAGCAGCAATATCTTCGACTAAACGTTGAACAATTGGTTTGCCAGCAATTGGAATTAATGGTTTTGGTACTGTGAGGGTATGAGGGCGCATTCTTTTTCCCATACCTGCCATTGGAACGATTATGTTCATATTGTAAATTTAATCTGCAAAAATATAGTAATTGAATGGGCAGGTTTCGTTGATTATGCAAAGCTTTCTAAAAACAGAATGTTCAGAATAATGCGCTAATTGCATTTCAAAGTAATTCTAGCACTTGATCAAGGGGGTTATAAGGCTTAATCTTGTAATTGGTTTAAACGAAAGCATTCTATTAAACACCAAAATACGGACTCCGTTTTTTTAGATTGGGTGCATAAAACTAAACTTCAATTCATATGCCGGTTAAGCAAATTGTAATTCTACTGTTTTTAAGCTCCGTTTTTATAGGAAATGCTCAGGTAGAGCCGAAAATTATTACCTCACCCATCTACAAGAACAATAAACCTAGAATTTACATGGAAAAAATGCTTGGGGAGGTAAACGGCGCCTATTATGTATTGTATTCTACCGAGCCAGTAAAAACCTCAACTTTACCCACCTTATATCTCGGAATGCTAGACATTACAGATATGCATTTGATAAAATCAAAGAAATTAATTACCGATAGCCCAAACAACGCGAGCAAATACAAAAATCTGCTATTAGAAAAATATTTGCTTACTAGAAATGGACTGCTCTTCTTTTTTGATGGCCAGGGAGAAAATGGATATCGAGACATTTACCTAGGTACATTCGATCTTAACCTTAGTTTAAAAAAAGATTTTGAAAAAGTACTTACTTATGACCCCAGCGAACGCGAGTTTGTAGGTTTAACAAATAACAATTACCCTAACATAGTCCTCACAACTTTAAACCTAGTTGGAAAAGACGAAACACAATTCATAGAGTACAAAGAAATTGACGAATCCTTCAATAAGGTGAATGCTGGAAAAATAGATATTGAGACGGAATCTGCCGCCACTGGTTTTTCGAGATGGTTCAATGGCTCTAGCACATTATTAAGCAACTTGTCTCTTTCTGATCAAGGAAAAATAACGGGTCGAATTAGTATTCGGCAAGTTGTTACTACCACCAATAAAAGAGGAAGGGAAAAGGTGGATAGAAATGCCGATCGTTGGGTAAACACGATTTATGTGTTAGATCTAAAGTCAAAAACTTTTGTTGAAGTAGCTATTAAACTTGATGAGAATAAAAATTTGGGCGAACTAAGGACAAATACCGATGGCAATACCATATATGCTGCAGGGTTCCTCTCAGATAGAATACAGGAAAAAAGAGGACAAAATATCCACGGTGTATTCTACATTAGAATTGATGCCAACTCGGGTAAAGTAAAGTTTAAAAAAGCCACTAATTTTCCTGATGAGTATCTATTTAAAATAAACACTCAAAATACCTTAGTAGGACTTTTTGGGAAGAAAAAAGCTGCAAGAAGAGAGGATATTTCTTCCAATACCGAGATTAGTGAACTGATTATAAACGAAAGCACAAAAGAACTTACGGCCTATTGCGAACCCATAAACAACTCTGAAGTGACGGTAACAGACCAAAATGGGATTCCTTCAACAACCTATTATTCAGAAAGAGGTAGCTTGTTTTACTTTAATATGACAGAAGATGGAGAGTTTAACTATTTCAATACGATAAGAAAATATAGCAGCTGGTCTAGCAGCAACTCTTTTATTTGGTATGCTAAATCAGTATATCTGCATAGATCAGAAGATGGAAAAACAGATAATTTGCTCTTTTCCACAGAACGAATTTACAATGAAAATGACAGGACCGACATCAGGGGTTCAAAAGCAAGGTGGAGAAAAACAAAACGAGATTTTTCCATTGCAACCATCAATAATAAAAATGGAAACTATGCTTTAAATCATCCCCAAGAATATAGCAGTAAGGATAGGGCAAATTATGGCGTGTATATTAATTCTATCAGCGAGAGTAAGGGCAACTTATACTCCTATGCTGTAAAGAGAAAAATGAGAGCGTCAAGGTTAATTACGGCGATTTTAACAGCTCCAACCATCTTGATTCCAGGAATAATAATTTATAGTCCAAAATCGTATTACCAAAAGATACAGTTTAATCGGATAGAGGTGAAAGAATAGAAAAGGCGCAACAACTTTTTAAAATTGCGCGCCTTCTCAAATCTAACTTATTGCAATAATGACGAGTTAGCCAATTTCAATTTGCTTCGGCTTTTGAATCTTTGCTTCCGAGTTGGGAATTCTAACCTTTAGTATTCCTTCTTCATATTTCGCTTCTATTTTCTCTTCATCTACATCAGCTGGAAGGGTAAAGCTTCTAGAAAATGAACTGTAAGAAAATTCCTTTCTTGTGTAGTTCAGTTCTGGCTTACTTTCTTCCTTTTCACTTTTAGCTGCTGAAGAAATAATAAGTGTCCCTTCATTGATTTCAATATTGAAATCTGATTTTTTCATTCCTGGAGCTGCTAATTCTAACTCAAACCCCACCTCAGATTTAATAATGTTTATCGCTGGAAAGCTAGCACCGCTTCTCCAATTATTGCTGTGTAAATTGGCATTATCAAAAAGGTCATCAAAAATTGAATTTACGCCCAATGGTTTTCTTCTAATAAGTGTCATAATATTTAAATTTTTAGTGTTTTTGTTTCACTGCTCTATTACAAGACTATTGCCATGTTCATTCACACTGAAATTATGACCGAATTAACTTTTATTGGCTGCAAAAATGTCATCTAACCAACTGGTTTGCAGACATTATGACTTAAAAAGCATCAAACGTAAGCCTGCATAGAATGACCTTCCGAAAATAGGTCCCCATATCATAGAAGCATCAAACTCAGCATCAAAAGGTTTGTCTGCAGAAATGATGGCATCTGGTTGCCGGTAATCTCCCAAATTCTCTGAGCCTATATAGACTTCTACGTGTCTAAACCTTCTAGTGAGCTGCGTATTCATTAAAAAATAAGCACTGCTTTTTTCCTTTCTAATGTTCTCTGAAGCATTCCCTATTGTGCTCGGTATTCTGCTTTCACCAACCAATTGAGTCGTAAAATCTGCTTGCCATTTCTTGTTTAACGTCTGGTAAGCCAGAGTTACCATTCCTCTCCAGTTTGGAACCAAAGGCATTTGTTTTTGAACTCCACCATATGTGCTTTGAACATCAAGATATTTGACGGCCGTTCTAACTTCAAAAACCTTCCAAGGCTCATAAGCTACTTCAACCTGTACAGCATTTGAAAATGAACTACCTACTAAATTGTAAAAACTCAATGCTCCTGGGGTTTCTCTATCCACAACTACTTGATTTTCGAATTGCGTGTAGAAATACTCTGCATGTAAGGTAAGATCTCGCTCAGCTATTTCTACTTTTTGCGTTGCGCTAATGCCAGTATTCCAGGCAATCTCTGGCAACAAATTGTTTTGAATAGAAATAATTCGCTGACTCACAAAAGTCGAATTGTTGTCAATAAAAATATTGGCAACTCTAAAGCCCCTTCCTAAAGAAAAGCGGGCAGCTCCTCGCTCACTAAACTCATATTTAAAATTAACCTTTGGGCTTAATTGGGTTCCATACAAATTGTGAAAGTCCGACCGAGCACCTAAAATGGTTTGAATCTTATCTCGCGTATAGGTATACTCTCCATAAACTCCCGGTACGTGTTCTGTTCTCACGTAATTTTTACCATTAAATGTTTCATCATAATCGTCAAAAACATAACTCGCACCCAGCTTGTATTTGTGCTCAGTCGTTTTTATGATGTCCGAGAAAATAAAATTTGAATAAAAGTAAGTTTCGTTACCTTCATAGTTCATTAACCCTGCGAAAAGAGTCTGATCGTGGTAACTTGCTCTTGTAATTAATGCAACACTTCTCCATGGTCTTTTATCGAACACAATCCCGTTCTTGTAAAAGCCTTCTATGTGATTGCCATTGGCTCCGACACCGTAAGAATTTGTTGTTCCGTAATCCCGTTCAGGATCAAAGTTCATTTCTCCACCTGTTTTTTCTTCTGCAATGCCTCTCACACCGAACTGAGCGCGAAAATGTTCTCCTTTGTATTTCCACCTGCTGAATAAGTTGATCTGTTTTTTTAAGGTTACATCCATAAAACCATCGTTGTTATTATCCAATGGAATTTGATTCATATTGCCATGAGCAAGCAAAAGTGTGCTCCATTTTTCGTTGATTTTATCACCAATATGTGCATTGATTTCAGTTCGACCCATCACGTTTCCATACAGGTTTATGTAGACTTTTTCTGAAAGGTCATCTGGTTTTAAAAACTCCAAATTAATTTGACCCGTCATTCCCTCATAGCCATTTACAACCGATCCACTTCCCTTAGAAATTTGAATGCTTTTTACCCAACTACCCGGAATATGTGCCAGCCCATCTAGGTTAGCAAGCCCGCGCACGAAAGGTATGTTTTCAAATTGCAAGCTGGTGTAGATTCCGTCCAAACCAAGCATTTGAATCTTTTTAGCACCAGTAACACCATCGCTTGAAACCACATCAACAGAAGCATTTGTTTCGAATGCCTCCGAAATATTGCAGCAGGCCGCTCGGGTAAGTTCCGAAGCATCGATTTGTTCGACTTGTCGAATAGACATCATATCGTATGAGGTAGATTGTTTGCGCTCTTGAACGACAAATTCATCCATAACAAGGGCTGGAGTTAACCCAATGTGCAAGCTTTCTTTTGGCTTGTTTATCTTTATAGTATCGGATTTAAACCCAATAAAGGAGATAATAAGATTTGATGGAAACCTTGCCGGAGGCGAAATTACAAACGCACCTGTCGTATCGGTAGAAGTACCCGTAGATGCACCTTCCCAATATACGTTTGCGCCAGGTAATCCTTTACCGTGCTCGTGCTGACCTTTTGGAAATACTTCACCTGATATTTGAGCCTTAACTACAAATGCTACAAACAAAAAAGTAAGAAGGAATACTGTTTTTTTCATGAAATTGTTTTTATGCTTTAGAAATATGGATTGGTATTCAGTTGGTTACCAATCGCTAGCATAAAAAACTTTGAAACTTCTTGTAAATGGGCTGTTTATGTGGTGGTGGAAGGTTGTATTCATTAGGAATGGGCTGACTTTTTGGAGGAAGCTGTTGTAAAGAAAACTCATTGTTACCATCTACTACTGCAATTGAGTTAAGCTGTATTTCCGAGGTTGTATTCGCTAACTCATCGGTTTGGTAGGTAATTGAAAAGTATTCACAACAACAGGGCTTAATTCGTTCACCTTTATTATTGCCTTTGCAACAGTCAATATCATTAAAGGAGTATTCAGTATTGCCCGAATGCAAGCAAACCATTTGATGAATAGTTGCTCCGGTTGATGCCGTAAGCATAAGCGAAGCTAATAATCCGACTAATATTTGTCTCACAATCATAAGGTTACAAAATTATAACAATATTCAAGTATTAATTGACTTTAGCTCCAATGCGCCACTTAAATTTGCATAAAATTCAATTTACCTATCTACTATGGAAGCGACAGATAAAAAAATACCCATTTCAGTTTACGCCGAAAGTACGCCTAACCCTGCAACTATGAAATTTGTTTGCAGTTTAGCATTCACAGAAGCAGGTTCGAGTGTCGAGTTTCATAATGTTGGAGAAACCTCAAAGGCTCCGTTAGCAGCTCGTTTATTCACTTTTCCTTTTGTTACGGGTGTGTTTTTCTCCAATGATTTTATTACCATAACCAAAAATGATTTAGTCGAGTGGCAAGAAGTTTTTGGAGAAGTTCGATCCTACTTATTCGATTATTTAAGTTCAGGAAACGATATTTTTACTGAGAACCCAAAAACAATTACTACTGAAAAACAAGCCGCAGCGGAGGTTAAAACCGACATTCCGAAAGCTAAATTACCAGAATCCGATACTGAAAAACGAATCGTAGAGATTTTAGACGAATATGTGCGACCAGCAGTTGAAAGTGATGGAGGAGCTATTGACTATCACTCATACGACAATAACGGAAAAGTAACCGTTATTCTTAAAGGTTCTTGCAGCGGTTGCCCTTCTTCAAGCGTTACGCTTAAAAATGGAATACAAGGTTTATTCAACCAAATGATGCCCGAAATTACCGAGGTTGTGGCTCTTGAGGCATGATAGCTTCCATTGAACATAATGGAGAAACTTTTGAGGTGGACTTGCTCGCTCCCATTGATATTTCAATTGAAATGCAACCCTCCCCCGAAAGCGTTTCCGCTTGGTATTTAGACGCTTTGACAATTGAACCTGTAAAAGGAGGTGGATTTGTTGGAGCAGTAAACCAAGGAGGATCTGTAAATTTCAGGAATATTGCCTTTAACCCCCATGGACATGGCACACACACCGAATGCCTCGGACACATAACTCCAGTGGTTTATAATGTAAATGAACACCTTAAAACCTTCTTTTTTAAAGCCGAACTTATCAGTGTATTACCTGAAAAAATTGATGGTGATGATGTTATTACAAAAAGTCAAATTGAAAAGGCGTTAATAAACAGCGTTCGTTCAAACGCAAATCCTGAAGCAATTGTAATTCGAACACTCCCAAATGATAACTCCAAAATCAACAAACACTATAGCAATACAAATCCTGCTTTTATTAGTGAAGATGCTGCCTTAGCAATACGAAATCGAGGAATTAAACATTTGCTAATCGATACACCCAGCGTAGATAAGGAAAATGATGACGGAAAATTATTAGCCCACCACGCATTTTGGAATGTTCCTGAAAACCCTAGGTTTAATTGCTCAATAACAGAGCTTATTTATGTTCCTGAAGAAGTGCCTGATGGAACTTACTTACTCAACCTCTCTTTTGCAAGCTTCAATAACGACGCGAGCCCAAGTAAGCCCGTGCTTTATAGCATAAAATAGCCTGTTTTATATTCCTCAAACAGTAAACCCAACTGTGGGTTTAAATTAACATTTATCGTTTAATGACTTCTTTTCTGCGACCAATAACAAGTGTAAAAAGCCGCTACTTTCGAGAAAATTCATCTTATGAAAATTGCTTTCTCTATAATTTTGGCTTTGTTTTTTACTTTCCAGCTATCCGCACAAAGCAAAAAAGCTGAAAAAGCAAAAGGATACCTTAAAGATGGCATGATGGCAACCTCGGCAATGGATGAGGAATCGGCAATTAAGTATTACAAAAAAGCGGTAAAAACTGACCCAAGTTATAACGCGGCATGGCTGCAATTGGCGCGTTCCCTTTCAAAAACTGGCACTGAACTTAAGCTTCAAAAAGAAGCGTATCAAACTATTCTAACTACAGATTCAACTTCCAAAACTGGTCTATCGGCATACGGTGGTTTAAAAAGCATTTATCAATTTGAAGGAAAATTTGATTCGGTAGCAATTTTTTACAAAAAAATAATGTCTCATCCGGAGTTATCTGAAAGGTCAAAAGCAAAAAATGAGAAGGACAAAAAATCCATTGAATATGCAGCAGCAGCATATAAAACACCGCTCCGATTCGAGCCTTATGTAATGAACTCGAGTGTTAATGATCCTGACGCACTGCAATACTTTCCAATTCTTACCGGAGACGAAAACCAAATGGTTTTTACACGACGATATAAAGGTGGACAAAACGAAGACATTTATATTTCTAAAAGAACAGGTTCGTCTTGGCATGCGGCAAAAAAATTAGAAGGAGCAATTAATGGCCCAGAAGGTGAGGGAACTGCAACGATTACAGCTGATGGAAACACGCTAATTTGCAGTTATTGTGGTGATAGCCGCGAAAATATGGGTAACTGCGATTTGTATTATTCAACACTTGAGAATGGCAGTTGGAAAAAACTAAAAAACATGGGCTCAACAATAAACTCAAAACATTACGAAGCACAACCTACGCTGAGTGCTGATGGCAGGGTCCTTTTGTTTATTTCTGATCGCCCCGATGGCATTGGAGGGTTAGACATTTATAAAAGTATGAAAGACAACGAAGGAAATTGGAGTGCTCCAAAAAACTTAGGAGCAATTGTAAATACTGCTGCTAATGAAGGAAGCCCCTTCCTTCATGCAAATGGTCAAACCTTATTTTTTGCCAGTAAAGGGCATATTGGCTTTGGAGGCTACGATTTATATGCTACCGATATTGAGGAAGGAAAATGGCAAACGCCACGAAATTTAGGATACCCAATCAATGATCAATTGAATCAGCTTTCTATGTGCGTTTCGCCAGATGGAAAAACGGGGTATTTTAGTAAAGAGGAATTTGATGCAACATCTATTATGGCCAATCAAAGTAGAATATGGAGTTTTAAAGTACCTCCTGAACTAAAGCTTGGGCACCGCAGCAACTATATTACTGGAAATGTGTACGACAACATTACTAAACAACCAATTGCTGCAACAATGAAATTAATCAACTTAGAAAATGCTGAAACCAAAACTATGGTTGTGTCTAGGCCCTCTGATGGAAAATACATGGTTATGCTAGCTGAAGGCTCCGATTACGCTTTTTATGCTGAAACTAGAGGGTATCTTTTTAAAAGTATTGCCTTTGAGTACAGTGAAGCAACAAACATAGAACCCATTAAAATGGACATTTACTTGGACCCAATAATTAAAGATGTAACGGTTCAGCTGAACAATATTTACTTCGAAACAGGTAAGTCTAAACTATTGGAAAAGTCAAAAATTGAGTTGAATAAATTGTATCAATTAATGAAAACCAATCCCAGTATGAAAATAGAACTTGGAGGACACACTGATAATGTAGGTAGTGATGAATTAAATAATGAATTATCTCTAGCTCGGGTAAATTCGGTCATCAACTATTTAAAAAGTAAAGGAATCCCTTCCAATAAACTAGTCGGAAAAGGATATGGCTCTGCAAAACCAATTGCTAGTAACGATTCAAAAGCGGGAAGAAAACAAAACCGAAGGGTAGAATTTACGGTTCTTGAAGTAAATTAAAACAAAAAACCCCCACGTTGAACGTGAGGGTTTTGCGGTGGTGCCTCCAGGAATCGAACCAGGGACACCAGGATTTTCAGTCCTGTGCTCTACCAACTGAGCTAAGGCACCGTTTTGTGGGCGGCAAATTTATATAAAAATACAGACTATCATGAATGAATTTAAACAATTAGATATTCTGACTTCAATACGCGCTTAGACCTACTTTTGTGCCAGGTAAATAAACCAGTGAATTTAGTCATAGACATAGGAAATACTCAAGCAAAAATTGCGCTTTTCAAAGAACGTGAGCTGGCTGAAAAAGCAACTTGTTCTCTTTTTGAGTTGCATTCATTTGTTGAAGTCTTATTTGCTAAATACGAAATTCAAAAATCCATTTTGAGCGCAGTAGCCAATTACAGCCCAACGATTATCCGTCTCCTAGAATCACAAGGCAGCGTCATTATCTTTGACGAGTTTACTGCAATTCCCATTAAAAATTTATACAAATCACCAAAATCTCTAGGTAAAGACCGACTTGCAAATGCAATTGGAGCTGCTCATTTTTTTAAAAATGAGGACGTTTTATCGGTTGATATGGGTACGTGTATCAAGTTTGACTTAGTGACAAAAAACGGGCAATATGTCGGTGGTTCTATTTCTCCTGGTCTTAACATGCGATTTAAGTCCTTAAATACTTTCACCGACAAGCTTCCTCTTTTAAATCTTACTGATAATCCTAATCTCGTTGGAACGGAAACCGATACCTCAATTCAAAGCGGTGTGCAATGGGGAATTAAAAAAGAAATTGAAGGTGTGATTGCGGAATATGGAAGACAATATTCACAATTAAAAGTTGTTTTAACAGGTGGAGATCATATCTATTTTGCTAAGGCATTTAAAAATAGCATTTTTGCGCGCCCAAACCTGACCTTAGAAGGTTTGAACGAAGTTTTAATATTCAATGAATAAGCTAATTATAGCGTTTCTTTTTGTTGCTTTATATCAAGGCGCTTGGGCTCAAGGTACTGAAGGTTCTCCCTACTCCTTTTATGGAATTGGCGATCCAAACAGTTCAAGCTTTTCAAACTACAAAGCAATGGGAGAAGCTCAGACAGCGCTTTCGGAACCCGCCTATATTAATTTAAAAAATTCAGCGTCATTTGCAGGATTGCGAAATCCAACCTTTGCAATAGATTTTACAATGAACTGGTTGAATATCGAATCTCCCAGTTCTTCACAAAATATTTCCAGCCAATACATTAATGGTGTTTCCTTTGGGTTTCCTATCGGAAAACGATTTGGCGCTGCATTTTCAGTGGGTCCATATACAAGGATTGGCTATGATATCACATCACCCCAGATAGACCCAATTTTAGGCAATTATAATTTTACCTATGCCGGTGAAGGTGGCTACAATAGAGCAACTGGAGGTATTGGAGGGATGCCTATTAAGAATGACGAAAATCAACTTATGTTAGGCGTTCAAGCAAATTATTACTTTGGTTTTTCTCAAACTTCTAGAGCGGTAACAGACTTTGTGGACGATGCAACGGTTACAAGCTCTAAAATGATTAACCGAACAAATATTAAGGATTTAGCAGTTGATTTTGGCATACTTTATAGAAGAAAATTAATAAACAAAACATGGATTTCAGCGGGACTAAACTTCAAACCAACAACAAACATTTCTGCGACGAATCAGCAACTTTCTTACACTTACCGACCATCAGGCCTTAACGACCAAATTATAGATACAGTAATTGAAAGCACTGAAGAAGGGAACGTAAAATTACCCAATGAATTAAGTGCTGGATTAGCCATTCAGTTTGACGAAAATTGGATTATATCTTTTGACTACACTTCTACTGCTTGGTCAGAATTGCAACTAATTTCAACTCCAGTATCACTGTCCAATTCGAATCAAATTGCTGCTGGCTTTCAGTACATAGCAAATACCGACGCCGTAGCCAAATTCCTTCAAAGTATTAGATATAGAGGAGGGTTCAAATATGAAAATACTCGTCTGAACTTTGGAGGCACTCAACTTAAGTCAATTTCTGGAACTGCTGGACTTGGAATACCTATTCAAAAAACAAAAATGTTGACCACTTTTAACTTTGGCATTGAAGTTGGTTCAAGAGGACAGGATGGAACGACTTTAGTTAAAGAAAATTTCACAAATCTATACATTGGTCTCTCAATGAACCCGCATAAATTTGACGGCTGGTTTAGAAGGAGCAAATACAATTAAAAAAGAAGAAGAATGAAAAAGTTAATATTGGCAATGACAATCTTGATAAGTGCAAGTGCATTAAACGCTCAGAAGTTTGGAGCCTCTCCAGAAGACAGTCTAGAGTGCATTAAAAACTTGTCTTTATACCAAGATTATTACAGACAAAAACAATATGATGAATCTTTAAAATATTGGAAAAATGTATTTACATACTGTCCAAAAGTTTCAAAGGGTATTTATATTAAGGGGGCTAGACTTTATGAGAAAAAAATAAAGAAAACCAAAGAGGATAAAGAGCTCAAAGAACTTTTGATTGACACTTTAATGATGGTTTATGATTCGCGAATTGAGCATTTTGGAGAACGGGGTATTGTTTTAGGACGAAAAGCCGCAGACTTAATTCAACATAGGCCATCAGAAGTTGAGGCTGCTTATAAAATGTTTGAGGAATCACTTCAGTTACAAGGAAATGACATGGAAGCTGGAGCACTCGTTTATATGTATCAGACCAAATACAAAATGTTTAAAAATGAACTTACTACTAAAGATGAGTTAATCAACCTTTACCCGAAGCTCAAGGCTATTGCGGACTATAATGTTAAGAACAGCACAAGAGAAAAGGATAGAGAAAATTATAAAAAAACTGGGGATAATTTATTGGAGTTTTTCAAACAAGTTGCCGATTGTGATGACTTGGTGAAAGCATTCACTCCTAGATATGAAAAGGATCCTGAAAACATAGAGCAACTGAAAGAAATCCTTTCTCTACTGAACACCAAGGAATGCGAGGACGCTGATTTTTATATCACGATTGCAAAAAAATTGCAAGAAAAAGAGCCTTCTGCACTTGCCGCTTGGAGTATTGCTAACTGGTATGTAAAGAAAAAAGATTGCCCTACTGCAATCCCATATTATGAAGATGCTTTTACTCTTGCCGCTAACATGGAAGACAAAGACGAAGTAGCTCCTTTCAAAGTGAAGGCTATCTTGCGAGCTGGTTTATGTCAATTGAGTGCTGGACAATATTCAAGTGCAAAGCAAAAAGCATTAAAAGCGCTTTCTATTGATCCTAACTCAGGTGATGCATACATGATGCTTGGAGATGCATACTTAGGTGGAGCAAGCACGTGGGGAGAGAATCCTTGTGAAAAAGGAGCCGGATATTGGGCTGCAGTTGATAAGTATCAAATAGCTATTTCAAAAGACCCTTCTTTAAGAGAAAGCGCAAACAATAAAATTGCAAAGGCAAAAAGTAGATATCCAGAAAAATCAGAATGCTTCTTCGTAGGAAAAAATGAAGGAGATGAGATCAAGGTTGGTAGTTGGATAAACGAAACTACTAAAGTTCGTTTCTAGAATAACGCACTTTGAGCCACTTTGTAAAACTCTTTAATTATGTAGCCGCAACTTTTGTTGTGGCTATATTTTTTATGAGTTGCTCGAGTGAGAATAGTGAACTTCCCGATCTTAATGATGAGGTGCCCAAACCGGTAGAAATTTCGATAAATACAACCATACTCTACAGCGACAGTGCCGTTTTGCGACTGAAGATAGTAACGCCTGAACTGCAACGATGGACAAATTTAGAGACACCTTATGTCGAATTTCCAAAAGGATTAAACCTATTCTTTTACGATAGTTTGGGTAACGTTGAGTCTACATTAAAAGCAGACTATGCTATAAATTATACCGAAGACAAAAGGGTCGAGGTTAAGCACAATGTCGAAGTAGTTAATGGAAAAGAAGAAATACTAAATACTGAGCATCTTATCTGGCTTCAAAAAGAAGAAAAAATTTATACGGAGGAATTTGTTAAAATAACTACGCCCGATGAAATTATTTACGGTGATGGTTTAGAAGCAAATCAACAATTTACTAAATATCGAATTAAAAATATAAAAGGAACTATTGCTGTTGATGAAGACAGCCTTCAATAATAAATAATGGAACGCTATAATAATATCATGCAATATGTTTGGCTAGCAGTATCAATTCTTTCTGCCGTATTTGCACTATACACTTTTTTCACTTTGCCAAGTGACGAAGAACCAGAATACATGATTTTCTTATTGCCAGTAGTTGCAGGATTTCTTTTCTATCTGCGCAGAAGGCATAATGCTGTTATGAATAAGAATAAATAAGAAATCTAGCAGGATTTCTTATCTTCGACACAGCTTAATATTCAATGGAAAGTAGCCCCTGGTTAATCGTTATTATTACCCTCCTTTTTTCTGCATTTTTTTCAGGAATGGAAATTGCTTTTGTTTCGTCTAACAAACTCAAAATTGAGTTGGAAAAAAAACGGGGCATAATATCAGCTCGAGTATTCTCTTTCTTTTTAAAAAATCAAGGCAGTTTTATTTCAACCATGCTCGTTGGAAATAATATTGCACTCGTTATATATGGAATTTTTATAGCCCTCATTTTAGAGCCACCTTTGGCTGTTTTTATTAGTAGTTCATTCATAGTTTTTTTACTTCAAACTATTATATCCACCTTGCTAATTTTAGTGACAGCAGAGTTTTTACCCAAAGTACTTTTTCGTATAGACCCTAATAAAACACTGAGTTTTTTCGCTTTACCAACCGTGTTGTTTTACATTATTCTTTTTCCTTTAGTGCGAATCATCACTATCTGTTCTAATTGGATTCTACGAGTAATTATGAAGCAAGATATTGGCGAACTAGAAGTTAGTTTTGGAAAAGTCGATCTCGACCATTTTGTAAAAGAAGCCACCGACTCAATGCACAATAAAGAAGAAATTGAAAATGAAGTTCAAATTTTCCAAAATGCACTTGATTTTAGTGAGCTTAGGGTGCGAGAATGTATGATTCCTAGGACTGAAGTTATAGCCTTAGAAGAAAACGAATCTATTGAAGTTCTGAAAAAAACACTTACCGAAACTGGCTTAAGCAAGATTTTGATTTACCGAGAAGATATCGATAATATAATTGGTTATGTCCATTCCTTTGAATTGCTCAAAAAGCCCAAAACAATTAAAAATATTTTATTGCCTGTATCCTTAATACCAGAAGCAATGTCTGCAAATGAAGCAATGTCAATTCTAATTAAAAACAAACGAAGTATTGCGGTTGTATTGGATGAGTTTGGAGGAACAGCGGGAATACTTAGCACCGAAGACATCATTGAAGAGTTGGTTGGTGAAATTGAAGATGAACACGATAAAGAGGAATACACTGAAAATGTAATTAATGATGAACACTATCAGTTCAGTGCTCGATTGGAAATCGATTATCTTAACGAGAACTACAACTTGACGCTTCCTTCTAGCGAGGAATATGAAACGTTAGGTGGTTTAATAATCAATGCTTCAGGAAGCATCCCTGAGAAGGGTGAGGTTATAAATATAGCACCGTATAAGTTTGAAATTCTGATTGTTGAGGAAAACAAAATTGACCTTATCGATCTCCGTATTGTTGAAACGGACACTTAAATTTAATTTTAAAGACTGTAATTATTTGTTTATCAGATTCTTACAATAATCTTCCAAATTTTACATTAACCATTATAGATTGTATATTCGCAACCCAATTTTAAGAAAGTAATAGAATGGCTGTTATAAATAGCATTAGAAAAAGATCAGGTCTGCTAATTGGCACAATTGGCGTAGCGATGGTTTTGTTTGTAGGTGGTGACTTATTAAGTGGAAACACTAGTTTGTTAAACAAACAAGACACTACAGTGGGTGAAATCGCTGGTGATAAAATAGAATATGCTGAATTCGAAGCAATGGTTCGGAAAATTGGAGGAGATCAAACGCTTACTCCAGAACAAATGGATGATGCTCGAAACAGAGCATGGAACCGCTTTATCCAAAATAAGGTTCTTTTTAAAGAATATGAGAAGCTTGGTCTTTCTGTTGCCCCAGAAGAGTTGTTTGATCAAATCAAGAATAACGATCAGAATAAAGTGCTAAACCAGTTTTTTACTAATCCTCAAACCGGAAGAGTTTACGAGCAGTTTCAAAACCTAGAAACGGGTAGACTCGACAATAACAAGGTTTTACTTTATGTAAAAAACGTTATGGCCGGAGATCAAAAAGACACTTGGTTGCCTATTGAAGACGCGATACGTTTAGATGCGCTTTCAAGCAAATACACTGAACTAATAAAAGAAGGTCTAATTGGAAGCAGCTTTGCTGCGCAAGTTCAAAATACTGAAGAAAACCAACGAATTAACCTTTCTTGGACTGGAATGAACTATTCGGATATTTCTGAAGAAGATGTAACGGTTGATGAGAGTGATTTAAAGTCATATTATAATAAACACAAAAAAGAAAAAGTTTTTCAACAAGAAGAAACAATGCGAGGAGCAAAGGTTGCTGTGTTTTCTGTAAACCCTTCTCCTAAAGATTTTGAAGATGCTAATAATGAGGTGGCTAATCAAATTGACGCTTTTAAAGGAGCTGAAAATGATACACTATTTGTTTATCAAAATTCAGACAATCCTGAGCGTTCTTTTAACCTTTTCGGACGTTATGAATTACCTGCTGGTTTAGATTCATTGATTTTTAACGCTTCAATTGGTTCTGTATTTGGCCCTTACTTATTGCAAAACAGCTATAATATTTCAAAAAAGACCGGTGTTCAATTTGTTGCTGACTCAGTAAATGCTCGTCACGTACTATTAACATTAAAACCCGAATCTGATACTAGCATGCTACAAGCAAGAGCTGACAGCATCAAAATAGAGCTTGACAAAGGAGCTGATTTTGCTGCCATGGCGACTGAGTTTAGTGAGGATTTTGGATCAGCACAAAATGGTGGAAACCTAGAGTGGTTTACGCAAGGAAAAATGGTTCAAGAGTTTAACGACATCTGTTTTGATTCTGAAACGAAAAAAGATGATATCGTAATTGTTACTACGCAATTTGGGATTCACATCATTGATATTTTGGACAAAACTGAGGAAAAAGAAAAAGTTGAGCTGGTAACCGTTACGCGACTTGTAGAGCCAAGTAACGAAACTTTTGATGAGGCATACAATAAGGCAAGTGCATTTTCAATCAACAATAGCAATTTAGAAGCTTTTAAAACTGCATTGTCAGAAGATCAAAGCATAGAATCGTTTGATTACAGCACAATCAAGGAAGGTGACAAAGTACTAGGAAGTATTGAAAACCCAAGAACGGTTATTCGTTGGGTATATGATAACGAAGTAGGAAAAGTTTCTGAACCATTTGAAATGGGAAATCAATTTGTGGTTGCTGCAGTAACAAGTGTAAAAGACAAAGGAACATTGCCTTTTACAGAAGTTGAAGAACTTGTTAGGGAAAAAGTAATTAGCGAAAAGAAGTCGGATGTAATTCTTTCTAAACTGGGTTCTTTTTCTAACCTTGAAGAGGCCGCGCAAAATGTTGGAAAAGAAATACAAGCCTCAAATGATATTTCATTTAATATGTTCTCAATTACTGGAATAGGTCCTGAAAACAAAGTACTAGGAATTGCCTTTGGAATGCCTCAAGGTGAAACCTCAAAAGCAATTGTAGGAGAAAATGGAGTGTACGTTATTCGTCTTGACCTAATAGGAGAAGCTCCAGAAGCTTCTGACCTTAGTTTTGTTCAAGACCAAATCAAACGTAATTACGGATCAAGAGTTGATGTAGAAGTATTTGAAGCCTTAAAAGAATCAGCGAATATTACTGATAGCCGTTCGAAATTCTATTAAGAATCACTAAGAAACTTAAAAGGGAAGCATGACATGCTTCCCTTTTTTTATGGCTAATTTTGACCTAATGAAGCGCTTTTACCTTATTTTCTCTATTGTATTTCTTTTAGGACTAATTGCCTGCAATAAAAAGCGACCCGTGGCATGCTTTGTTGAGCCCTCAGGAATTCTAGAAATAAATGAGCCCATTACCTTTGAAGATTGCTCCGAACTCGCCAATCAATATGATTATCAATTTGGCGATGGCGAATTCTCAAACGAGCCTAGCCCAGAACATACCTATACAAGTGTAGGCACTTATAAAGTTTCTTTGACGGTAAAAGGAGATAAAGGCGAAGATCAACTTACAAGACACATAGAACTTATCAGTATTCCATTAACCAATCTTATCGTAGGCAATTATGAAGGGTCTTTTTTAGAAACTTATCCTATTGATACTGCACTCAGCAACACTTATAATGGTGGGTGCCAGATTTACGCAAAGAACCTAAAAGAGTTTACCGTATTTATACCAAGGGGTGGGTTTGATACTCGAGCAATTGGAACCAATGCAGAGCTTACTTTCTCTGAGCTAAACAACCTTATACCGGCGCGTTTAGCAAATATGAAAACCGTTACTGGGTCTTTTTCTCATGCCTCTGGTAACCTAACGCTGACGCTAACTGGAACAGACCCGCAGAATGAAGATACTCCTTGGGTAATTCGTTTTACGGGTGTAAAAAGCTAGCCCTTCTTTTTAAAGCCGATATTATATTTAACTCCAGCTCTCAGCCAACGGCCTGGTTGCTGAACAAACCCTATATCTTCATATTGCTGATTAAACAGGTTGGCCGCCTCAATATACCAATAGGCCACTTTAGTCTCTTGATACAAACGCAAATCAACCAGAGTATACCCACCAAAAGCAACCTCTGAGCCTGTTGCTGAATTAAAATAGCCTCCTTCACGATATTGATAGCGTACATTCCAAGCCATATTTAATCGACCCGTTAATGAATGATCAACTCCAACGTTTAGTTTATGCTTCAAATAATCTAACACATAATTTGACTCAAACCCTTCGCTAGATTGGTCGGCTGACATTCCTGTATAGCGAAAGGTAACACCATTAAAGAAGGCATCCTTTGAATTGTATAATTGCTTCAAGTTCATTCGTGCCTCCGTTTCTACTCCGATAAAATTGACGGCTGTTAAATTAGAAGCTTCCGTAATAACCGATCCATTTTTACGCACCCAATCAATCAAGTTTTGGCCTTGGCGATAAAAACCCGTTACGGTTCCTGAAAACCAGTAGTTATTATACTTCAAACCAAATTGATAATTCTGAGATTGCTCTGGAGCTAAGTCAATACTTCCAACTGCACCTCCCAAATTATAGTACAAATCAGTATAGGTTGGAAAGCGCATGTTGCGATTTGCACCAGCAAACAAATCAATTTTTTTGGTTAATTCATAACTCACATCAGCTCCAGGAAATACATCGTTTCCATAATCTGAATGAAAATTGGCGAGCAGTCCGGCTGAAATTCTAAACTTCCTCACCTTTACATTATGTTCAAAAAACAAACTTGTATTCTCTCTATCAGCTGCTTTTGTGTAAAGAGCATTGCCATAATCCTCAATCGTATCTGATGGCTCTCCCAAGTTATTACTCCAAACTAGCTCGTGACGGTATTCTCCACCAATATAGGTTTGACCAAATTTGGAAGTATAAGCCAAATTTAACTCGCCAGCTCTTACTTCATTTCGGTGATAATTTGGTCCGCCATACCAGCCGGGAACAGTATCTCTAGCTCTGTCCAAAACTAAAAATTCTCCTCTTTTCTCGTACCATCCAGTTCCTTCTCTAAACAATTCAAAGCGATCATAATGCCTTCTATAGTATGCTCTAGGGGTGATTTTTAATTTACCTAAATCCAGCGTGGTTTGCAAGGAAGCAAAATAAGTTCTAGTAGCTTCGTATTGACTCGGAAAGTTCGCAGTATAAAAGTTCTGTGCTCCGAAGTTTTTATCCGTAATTCCGCCATTGAACTTAAAGGTCATTTCCTTTACATCAACGTTTGAGCTCACAAATAGATTGTTCATGTCAAAATCGGTATTGCTAATATATCCGAAGCTTTGTCTTCGATTAAGACTTACTGTTGTGCTTGTATTCTCTGTCACTGCAGAACCCGATACCCCTGCATCTAAATAGCCAAAATCTCCACCTGACAATCGTAATTGTAGATTACTCGAGTCCGCTCTTTTAGTAATTAGGTTTACAGCGCCACTAAAAGCATATGGACCAAACCAACGAGACCCGCCATTATTAATTTGCTCAATACGTTCAACTTGATCAATAAATAACGGAGCATTCATCATGTGGTGACCCGTTTGCGGATCCGACATTTTTACTCCATCTATCATCAATAATGACTGATCATAGGTACCACCGCGAATACTTAAATCACTTTGAACGCCTAGCCCGCTTCTGCTTCTAATATCAATGCCCACTGCATTATCTAACAGGTCGGAAGTGGATTGAACTGGAGTATTTCTCACTTCAGCATTTTCAATCAAATAAGGGTTTGCTGGTTGATTTAGTAAGGAATCGTCTTGACGAATACCTTGAACTGTAAATGCTTTAAATGTGATGCTCGTATCCACCTCTTGAGCATATACTATTGAAGTACAGGTGATTAATAATGCGTTTATAAAATACTTCATATAATAATTTATTTACAGTACTTACTAAAGCACAATATTGACAATTTTACCGGGAACTACAATTACCTTTTTTGGTGTTTTTCCCTCTAAGTACTTAGCGGCATTATCGGAGGTTAAAACTGCTTTTTCAATTTCATTTTTGTCTAAATCAAGTGGCAGCTCCATCTTGAACCGCATTTTACCGTTGAAAGAAACTGGATAGGCATAATTACTTTCTATTAAATGACTTCCATCAAATAATGGCCATTCGGCAAAAACTATACTTTCTGCATTCCCCAATAATGACCAAATTTCCTCAGTTATATAAGGAGTATGAGGGTGCATTAAAACCAACAAAGGTTCAATGATTTCTTGTTTGTTGCATTTTAAATCCGAGAGCTCATTTACTGCAATCATAAAAGTAGAAACCGAAGTATTAAATGAAAAGCGTTCGTTATCGTCGGATACTTTCTTGATTGTTTTGTGCAAGGTTTTTAGTTCATCTTTCGTCGCCTTTTCTTTAGAAACCAAAAAATTTCCCTCGTTGTCGCGCAATAGGCGCCATAACTTTTTCAAGAAACGGTGAACCCCTTCAATACCCTTAGTATTCCATGGTTTACTTTGTTCAATGGGCCCTAAGAACATTTCGTGCAAACGCAATGTATCTGCTCCATAATCTGTAATTACATCATCAGGATTTACAACATTTCCATAGCGTTTGCTCATTTTTTGACCATCCTCCGCTTGAATCATCCCCTGATTAATCAGCTTTTTAGCAGGTTCATCAAAAGGTACAAATCCTAAATCGCTAAGCACTTTTGTCCAAAAACGGAAATACAGCAAATGTCCAGTTGCGTGTTCAGCTCCACCCAAATAAACGTCCACATTTTGCCAATAATCGATTGCTTCTTTAGAAACAAATTCATCGGGGTTATTAGCATCCATGTAACGCATAAAATACCATGAACTTCCAGCCCAACCCGGCATGGTATTCAATTCGATAGGATATTTCTCCTCGTCGCCTTCTGGAGAATACGTAAAGTCTTTTGCGTGCCCTAAAGGTGGCTGACCGTCTTCAGTTGGTAAATATTTATCTACTTCTGGAAGTACAATAGGCAAGTCTTTTTCCGCAACCGGATAAGGAACTCCATCCTTAAAGTACATAGGAACGGGTTCACCCCAATAGCGTTGACGGCTAAAAACTGCATCGCGCATGCGGTAGTTTACTTGCTTTTCTCCAATGCCTTTTGCCTCTAATTCATAAAGCATTTTTTTGATTGCATCCTTTACTTTCATTCCGTTTAGGAAATCAGAATTCATCAAAACGCCACCTTTATCTTCATTTGCACCTTTTGAAACATCAGAACCTTCAATAACTGCTGGAATAGACAGACCAAAATGGTTTGCAAAGTCCCAGTCGCGCTGGTCTCCACTCGGAACAGCCATAACAGCACCTGTTCCATAACCTGCCAATACGTAATCTGCAATCCAAATCGGTAATTTTTCTCCAGAAAATGGGTGTTCAACATAACTCCCCGTAAAAACTCCGGTAATGTTCTTTACATCCGACATTCTATCCCGCTCGGTTTTGGCTTTGGCTTGAGCAATGTAATCCTCAACTGCCGTTTTTTGATCCTCAGAAGTTAACTCAACAACCAAATCATGCTCCGGCGCAATTACCATAAAAGTAGCACCGAAAATGGTATCCGGTCGCGTTGTAAATATTTCCAGTTTATGATTAGAATCGGCCACTTGAAAATGTACTGCGGCACCCACACTTTTACCAATCCAATTGCGTTGAATTTCTTTCAGAGAATCGGTCCAGTCTAGGTCGTTTAAGCCCTGCAACAAACGCTCCGAGTAGGCAGAAATACGCATACTCCATTGTCGCATTTTTCGTTGTTCTACAGGATGTCCACCTCGTTCAGAAACGCCATCTTTAATTTCATCATTAGCCAATACAGTTCCCAATGCTGGACACCAATTCACCATACTATTTGAAATATAGGTCAAGCGATAATCCAGTAAAATTTCTTGTTGGCGTTTTTCAGAATACCCTTTCCAATCTTCTCCAGAAAAAGTATAATCTGCATCATTTGCGGCATTCACACTAGCGTTGCCCTCTTTCTCGAATTTGGATATCAAGTTGTCAATAGACTCCGCTTTTTGGGTTGAATTGTTGAACCAAGCATTAAACAGTTGAATAAAAATCCACTGTGTCCATTTGTAATATTTAGGATCACTCGTCCTTACTTCCCTGCTCCAGTCGTAAGAAAATCCGATTAAATCCAATTGCTCTCTGTATCTAGCAATATTTTCTTCTGTAGTTTTTGCAGGATGCTGTCCAGTTTGAATTGCATATTGCTCTGCTGGTAACCCAAAAGCATCATAACCCATGGGATGCAAAACATTAAAACCGTTCGCTCTTTTGAATCGAGAATAAATATCTGAAGCAATATATCCTAGGGGATGGCCTACATGCAGGCCTGCGCCAGATGGGTATGGAAACATATCTAACACGTAGAATTTGGGTTTCTCCGAGTTGTTCTCGATTCTGTAGACTTTGTCTTCCTGCCATTGCTTTCTCCACTTGGCCTCTATCGTACTAAAATCGTATGCCTTCATACCTGTTTATTGGGGGATGCTTTATTTACAAAAAAGTGTACAAAAGTAACATTACTCCATCTTTAGGGTCGCCGATTAAATTGTTATTTTAGCTGTCCAAGGAATACAAGAAAACCTATGGCTACAGCGGAAGAACGCTTCTCTAAAAAACGATTAAACTCGTCCTATTTCACTGCAATCATCAGCATCAGTTTAGTGCTTTTTATGCTCGGTATTTTAGGGTTAATTTTATTACAAGCCAAACGCGTATCCAATTATGTAAAAGAAAACATTGGCTTTTCTGTAATTCTAAAAGATCAGGTAAAAGAAGTAGACATAGTTAAATTCCAAAAATCCTTAGATGCGGCAAGCTATGTAAAAGCTACCGAATACATTGATAAAGAGCGCGCTGCAAAAGAATTGACGGCTGATTTAGGGGAAGACTTTGTTGACTTTTTGGGCTACAACCCTTTGCTTGCTTCCATCGAAGTTCGATTAAATGCAGAATATGCTAATCCCGATAGTTTGAGTTGGATAGAAGCAGAACTCATGAAAAACCCTCGAATAAAAGAAGTGTTTTATCAGCGTGATTTGGTTTCGTTGGTCAGCGAAAACATCAAAAATATTTCCATGGTGATTATTGTTTTTAGCATCTTATTGCTCATCATTGCCATTGCGCTTATCAACAACAGTATTCGTCTAGCCCTTTATTCTAAGCGGTTTATCATAAAAACCATGCAGCTCGTTGGTGCTACGCCGGGTTTTATTCGCAGACCCTTTGTGTTGCGTGGAATTTTAAATGGAATCTACGGTGCAATGATCTCAATAAGCCTATTAATTGGGTTGTTATTTTACCTACAACAAAAATTACCTGAACTTTTTGCAATTCAGGATGTAGAAATGGTTGCATCTTTGTTTGGAATGGTACTTTTGCTTGGAATTATTATTACATGGATAAGTACTGGTTTGGCGGTGCGTAAATATTTACGCATGACAACAGACAAACTATACAGTTAATATTATGAGTCAAGAAAACGAAAAAGGATTTGTGTTCGAAAAAGCCAATTACATGATGCTTGCGGGCGGTTTGGTTTTGGTAATTATTGGGTTTTTTCTAATGTCTGGGGGTGGTTCAGAAGACCCCAACGTATTCAACCCAGAAGTATTTAGTGCAAGAAGAATTACCGTTGCGCCAACAGTTGTTTTGATAGGATTTGCCGTGGTTATGGTGGGTATTTTCAAAAAACGAAAAGCTCAATAACTCTCTACCCTTTTGAGTATACTAGAAGCAATAATCCTCGGAGTAATTCAAGGGCTTACTGAGTTTTTACCAGTAAGTAGTTCAGGACATATTGAGCTGGGCAAGGCAGTTCTGAATGTGGAGCTGAATGACCCTCTGTTATTTTCTATTGTGGTTCACGCCGCAACTGCTCTAAGTACTATTGTCATTTTCAGAATGGACATTTGGATGCTCATTCGAATGTTCTTTGAGCCTAGACTGTGGAATGCCGGGAGACAGTATATTCTTTATATCGCAATTTCAATGATTCCAGCTGGATTGGTGGGATTGTTCTACAAATCAGAAATCGAAAACTTCTTTGACGGAAACATCCTTTTAGTTGGCTTTATGCTTTTAGTAACCGCTATGTTACTGTTTATGACTACCAAAATAAAGCGGGAAAAAGGAAAGATTGGATTCGCTTCTTCACTACTGATTGGCGTTATTCAAGCCGTTGCAATTCTGCCAGGAATTTCTCGCTCGGGAGCAACTATATCAACAGCACTAATGCTTGGTGTTAGCCGAAGTAGAGCAGCTCGATTCTCTTTCCTTATGGTAATTCCATTAATTCTGGGAGCTACACTTTTAGATGTAAAAGACTATATTGAACTTCAACAAGCAGGCTTGGCAACTGCCGATACGGTTGAGCCAGTTGCATTAATTGCAGGCTTCATTGCGGCATTCGTAAGTGGTTTGTTTGCTTGTAACTGGATGATTCAACTGGTTAAAAAGAGCAAATTGCAATACTTCGCATTGTATTGTTTAGTAGCAGGTATCGTTGCTATTGCATTTTCCATTTAATTTCTAAACCATGCTAAAACGACCTAACTTTAAGGAAGGAAGTGTTCTATTAGTCGACAAACCACTTACTTGGACTTCCTTTGATGTTGTCAATAAATTGCGTTACAATTTAAAACGCGCCCTTGAGGTGAAAAAGCATAAAGTAGGACATGCTGGCACATTGGATCCACTTGCAACCGGGCTATTAATTATTTGCACAGGTAAAAAAACAAAAGCCATTAACGAATATATGGGTTTACCAAAAACTTATACGGGTACTATTACTCTCGGAGGAACTACACCAAGTTATGATTTGGAAACTGAAATAGAATCGAGTGGAGGTACCGTAACATTTTCTTTAATAGAATTGCAAAAAGCGACTGAACCTTTCGTTGGTAAAATTCAACAGTTTCCGCCAGATTTTAGCGCCATTAAAAAGAATGGAAAGAAGTCTTATGAATTGGCACGCAAAGGTTTTTCGGCAGATTTACCCGCAAGAGAAATTGAAATTATTAGTTATTCCATTTCAACTATTGCACCCAGCAAACATGTTGAAGGAGGACTGGACTGTGCGTTTGAAGTTGTTTGCTCAAAAGGGACCTACATTCGAAGTTTGGCTCACGATTTAGGAAAAGCATTGGGCTGTGGTGGGTTTTTAAGTTCACTCAGACGCACTGCCATAGGGGAGTATTCTGTTGAAAATGCTTTAAGTGTTGAGGAAACCGTTTCTATGATTGAGTCTATAACAATTCCAGATTAAAGCGTTAACGAAGCGAGATTCTGAAACAAGTTCAGAGTGACCTGATAGTATTTCGATAACACTGATTACCTTTACCCCAAATGGACATCTACAAACAAAAACAAAACTGGAAAAAGCTCTTATTGGCCTTTGCTGCTGTCATTATAGCTGCATCTTTCTGGTATACAAATCGTTTGGTCCAAAATATTTCGAAAGAACAACGGAAGCAAGTTGAACTTTGGGCAGAAGCCGTAAAGAAAAAAGCGCGATTGGTGAATTACACTGAACGACTATTTCGCGAGTTAAGAGAAGAAGAGCGCAAGAAAGTAGAACTTTGGGTTGAAGCCAACAAACGCTTATCCAGTTCTTCAAACAACCTTGACCTTCCCTTTCTAACAAAAATTTTAACGGATAACACCACCGTGCCTGTTATTTGGACGGGGCAAGATGGAACAGTAAAAGCAACTCGAAACTTACCCAAAGAAATGAAGGGTGATGACGCAGCGGTTCAGCAAGAAATTAAGATAATGCGTGCGCTTTACGACCCTATTGAAATCAAATATCTAGGTAACCAGCTTGATTATCTCTACTATAAAGACTCCCGATTATTTGAAGAGCTAAAGCAGACTTTTTCAGACTTACAGCAATCTTTTATTAGTGAGGTTGTCTCAAACAGCGCTAGTGTTCCTACCGTAGTTACCAATCAATCACAAAATGATATTTTATTCGCAGGAAACCTTGACTCCAGCACCTTCAATTCACCCGAAAAAGTGGCTGAACTGATTGAAAGCATGAAAGCTTCAAATGCTCCGATTAAAATCATGCTTCAATATAAAGAGAGTTATGTAATGTATCAAGACTCATGGATTTTAACCCAATTGCGCTACTACCCTTTCATTCAGTTTGGGGTGGTTGGATTATTTATTCTTATAGGCTATTACTTTTTTAGTACCTCTCGTCGGGCAGAACAAAACCGTGTATGGGTTGGAATGGCCAAAGAAACAGCACATCAATTAGGTACTCCACTCAGTTCATTATTAGGTTGGGTAGAATACATTAAATCAAAAGGTGAAGACATGACGCTTGCGAACGAACTCGAAAAAGATGTGCAGCGTCTTGAAATAATAACTGATCGGTTTTCTAAAATTGGGTCGATTCCTGAACTACAACCATTGGACTTAAAAAAAGTAATTCAGCGTTCAATTGCCTACCACGAAGTGCGCAGTTCCAAAAAAGTACTGTTTAGTATCAAGGACCATACTTCTGGAAATAGGCTCGTTAAAATGAATGAAGCACTATTTAATTGGGTTATGGAAAATTTAGTCCGCAATGCAATTGATGCCATGGGAGGTCAAGGAAAACTTACCCTAAGTATTGTGGAAGAAAATGAAATGATTCACCTTGATATTGAAGATACTGGAAAGGGAATGACGCCTCAACACAGAAAAACGGTTTTTAACCCGGGTGTAACTTCTAAAAAACGAGGGTGGGGACTTGGCTTAACGCTATCCAAACGAATTATTGAAGAATACCACTGTGGTAAAATACTCGTAAAATCTTCCAAGGTGAACGAAGGAACCACCTTTCGAATTACCCTTCAAAGAGCCTAGAATATAGGTAATGGCTGGTATTTACATTCACATTCCGTATTGCAAACAAGCTTGTAGTTATTGTGACTTTTACTTCACCGTTCATTTATTAGATAAACAAGAATTTATAAAAGCACTTCTAGAAGAAATCGAATCTAGAACAGCATACTTGGAAAATCAAACTATTGAGACCATCTACTTTGGTGGAGGAACTCCCTCTCAGCTTTCAACTCAAGAATTGAACTCAATAATTGAGGTCATTCGAATGAATTATTCGGTAACAGGAAATGTAGAAATTACAGTTGAAACAAATCCAGATAATTTAACCGAAGACTATTTAAAACAGCTTTCAGAAATTGGAGCCAATCGATTAAGTATTGGCATTCAGTCTTTTAAAAATGAAGACTTAACGTTGATGAATCGTGCTCATAATGCTGCTGAAGCTAAAAACTGTATTTCTCTAGCCAGAGTATCGGGGTTTAATAACATAAGTATCGACCTTATTTATGGTTTGCCAGATAGTTCGATTGAAGATTGGCAAAACAACATTCAGCAAGCACTGAAACTAAATCCAGAGCACATTTCGGCTTACAACCTAACTATCGAGACTGGAACTCCACTTGCGCATTTGGTTTCTAAAGGACGCGTAAGTATTCCATCAGATGACGAAGTTGTATTGCAACATAATTTATTAGTAGACCTGCTATCAAAAGCGGGATTTGAACATTATGAAACCTCCAATTTTGCAAAACAAGGTTTTCGTTCGAAGCACAATTCCAGTTATTGGAAAGGAATCCACTACTTGGGTTTTGGACCATCTGCTCACTCCTTTAATGGAACAAGTAGAAGTTGGAATATTGCCAATACCAAAAAATACGTTGACCTTATTCGAGAAAATAAAACCCACTTTGAAAGCGAAACTTTATCTCTAATTGACAGGATAAACGAGTTTATAATGACCGGTTTACGAACCGTTGAAGGAATAGATTTGAATCATTTCGAAAATAATTTTGGAAAAAAACGTTTAGCCGTTTTACTGCAAGAAAGTGCTAACGCTCTGTCAAAACAATACTTGGCATTAGACCAAAATCGATTATTCGTTACCCCAAAAGGTAAAGTACTGCTGGATGGAATTACCTCTGATTTGTTTTTTGAGTAACTCCCATTCTTAATTTTCGTCATTCCGTGCAGAAAATTCGCTAGCAATTTCGTTCCTCTTCCGATAACTATCGGAATGGCTCAATTCATCTCACGGAATGACCGTATTTAGAAAATCGCAACAAAAAAGGGCAACCCATGCGAGTCGCCCTTCTACAATCTTATTGAATTGAATCTATTTAGCCGCCACCAACTTCTTGTCCATTTTCTCTTTTCTTTTCTTTTTAGTATCTGATATCTCACCTGTTTCTGCGTAAATGGTAAGATCTTGAATTATTGTAGGAATAGCTTTATTCAAATTAGCTTTAAACATCCCTCCCATTAAAGAGCCCATAAAACGTTTTGCCTTTATAGTAACCGTAATCTCAATTTGCGATTGACCTGGAGCAATTTCCTTAATGGCCCAGTTGCTATTTGTTACGTATACAAACCCCGGTAATCCTTCAATAACGTCAAAAGCTAGAATTCGATCCTTAGGATTATAAATAGTAATGATTTCCAAAATTTTATCAAACCCTTTTGCATTCAAATCACAAGTGCGTTCGCTACAAGTTGCCCCTTCAAATTTTGGTTCGCCAGCGGTTACCGCGTGATCAACTGAACTTGCCCATACTCCAACATTGCTAAATCCTGGACCGACTATTTCCCATAAATCATCAGCAGAAACATTGATGATTCCACTGGTTTTTGTCATTTTAATCTTTTTGTGTTTTGCTGGCACTTGCGCCATTGCTGAACTTGTAATTGTTGCCATAATTAATAGTGTTAATACCTTTTTCATAATGAGTTGTTTTTATTTACAAGGCAAATGTCACTGAATGTCAGACGATTGTATTGCTGCAAAAGGTCAACTAATTGCTGATTTGGGTCAATTAGGTTTCTTATTATTGTGTTAAATCTTAAATTAATCAACATGAAAAATCTTCTAATACTTCCATTTATACTGATGAGCCTAGTTTCTGCTAGCCAAATTGTATTTATCCCTGATACCAACTTCAAAAACTTCCTGTTAGCTGATACTATTATAAATACAAACAAAGACGGCGAGATTCAAATTATAGAGGCCAGCTCATCTCCCCGGATGAATATTGTTTGTATAAATAAGAATATTAAAAGCGTAGAAGGAATAAAGGCCTTTACAAACCTTGTATCTTTTTACTGCCGTTAGAACCAAATTGATTCCATCGATATAGAAGGAATGGTCAACCTAAGAACACTAGCAGCAGATCGAAATAATATATCTTATATAAAATTGGAGAAAAATTTAACTGATCTAGGACTAAGAGAAAATAAATTAACCAGTATAGATATTAGCACTTTGGATAGTTTAAGGTCTTTCGGCATTTCTGGAAACAGCATTAAAATTTTAGACATTAGTAAGAATAAACTGCTTAACGGTGCCTCAGCAACTAACTGTAATCTAGATAGCATAAAGTACTGCCCTTCTGGATATAAGAATTTAGTAAGTTTTGTTGTAGATTCTAATAACCTCACTCATATTCCTATAAATTTTAATTTGTGGCCAATTATTACAAATTTTATCTGTTCTAAAAATCAAATTAAATCTTTACATATTCCTGGGAGCTTAGCTGGTTTCGCCACTGTAGTAGCATGTGCTGACAATCAAATGACCGATTTGACTTTTGAAGACCCCGGTTCGATTAATAGACTTGTTGTGTCAGGAAATAACATTACTACACTTCAGACTGATTCCATGTTTGATCTTGTCTCTTTCTATAGTATTGGCAACCCTATTAAACATCTTAATCTTTCGAATTCAAAGAAATTACTTGTGTTCTACATCAGTAGTAATGAGCTTGAAACAATTAACATTCAAAATGACAACAACAGCTCCATAATTCATTTTGAAAGTGAAAATAGTCCTTCCTTATATTGCATACAAGTTGATGATACGGCGTACAGTAAACTCAATTGGCGGCAAGTGGATAGTCATACAAAATTCTCACCCCTCTGTGTTATTGAATCTGATGAAACTATTTCTATTAATGAGCCAATTAATCAACATATTAATTTATATCCAAATCCTACTTCCAACCAAATTACTCTTTCAGGTTTTTACAGACAAAAGAAAATTCGAATAATTAATAGCCTAGGTGAAACTCTTTTTGAACAACAAGTAACCTCAAAAGAACAACTAGATATTTCTTACCTAAAACCCGGATTGTATTCTGTTTTGTTAGGAAGTAATAATGAACTTCACTCTACAATATTAGTTAAGCAGTAGCCCTATATTTCGAAGGCGCAACTCCATACTTTTCATGAAAGGTTGCTGAAAAAGTAGTCACATCTTGAAACCCACAATCGTAGGCGATATTTGAAATTGCTTCATCAGTTGAATTGAGTAATTGAGCTGCTTTTTCTAACTTTCTGTTCTTGATATACTTTGCAGGCGACTTCTTATAAACTCGGTTGAACTCACGCCTAAAACTCGATAAACTCTTATTGCACACAAAGGCTAATTCCTCAAGACTAAGGCCGCTATATAGGTTGTTTTCTATTACAGATTGGAAGGATAATACTCCCGGTGAAAAAAGTTCAGACAAAAATTGCTGAACACTTTCATATTGCTCTGACCTTAGCAAAAGCATAACCAACTCTTTTACTTTGTGCAATGCCAATTCCTCATCAACAATTTCAGGGTTGTCGAAATAATCGAATAAGTTGCTCATGTATTTCTCAATCATATCGTCGGCAACAATCTTTGAGGAAGGAATGATTTTGTCTGACTGTTTTAAAAACTCTGGAAGTTCATTTTTGTACAACTCTTGTAGCAAATCTGGATATAGATAAACTGCCACTGCTTCGCATTCGTTGCTTTGTTCCGATCCAAAAAATCGAGCAATGTAATTTCCACATTTTTTCAGTAAGGCTTCTTTGGCGGTAATTCGAAACTTTCCGTTCGATTCAACTGCCTCATAGTTTCCTTGCACAATGTAGAAAAAACAAGCTATGTCTTGAAGGTTATTTAGTTTAGTTCCTGGAGCCAACATTTTTGCTCTTTGAAAAAGCGGCATTCCTCTAAATTGTATTAATCCTGTTTCAGTCATGATATGCACAAAGGTGAAAGATATTACAGTTAAGTACTTTCTGAAAAAGTCCAGAAATGAATCTAAAACCTTTTTGTTGTCCATTGGTTAGAATACAAAGGGCTACTTTGACGGATAGAAAAAAAAAATACCGCATTCAATTTAAGAATCAAGAGTTTGATGCGTCAGAAGGCGAAGTTCTTCGAAATGTTCTGCTCAAGAATAAACTAAGTCCACATAATGGGGCTGCTACATATCTGAATTGTAAAGGATTGGGAAGCTGTGGAACCTGCGCATTGGAAATTACAGGTGATGTTAACCCAAAAACAAAAGTTGAGAAACTAAGGCTTAACTTTCCTCCTCATAAGCCTGAAAATAGGCTTCGATTGGCCTGCCAAATTAAAGTAAACTCAAATTTAAAATTGGTGAAACATGCTGGTTTTTGGGGAAGTCGAATTAAATAAAAAACAAAAGATGCATCTAACGAAACAAGACATACTAGACTCAGATAGAATTAAAAGGCTAAATATGATTAATTCTTTGACTGGAATTAAGCCAGGAAATATTGTAGGCAGTATTTCTAATGATGGTAAAACGAACTTGGCAATAATAAGTTCAGTTGTGCATTTATCGAGTAAACCCGGGCTAATTGGCTTTATAATGCGCCCGCATGGCGAAGTAAAAAGAGATACTTATAATAATATTTGTGAGAACGGCTATTTTACAATTAATCATATTCCGACCAGCCATGCTGAACAAGCTCACTATACTTCAGCCAAATTCGATACTGACATTTCTGAATTCGATCGATGTGGCTTTACGGAACAATATATTGAGGGTTTCAAGGCTCCATTTGTTGAGGAAAGTAACATTAAAATGGGCCTTAAACTAGTGGAAGAAATTGAAATTAAAAGTTCAAATACTAAAATGCTTGTGGGAGAAATTCAGCACGTAATTATTCCGGACAATGCTATAAATGAAACTGGTTATATCAATCTAGAAAAAGCAGCATCTGCAGGTATTTCTGGATTGAATTCTTATTACAAACTAGAGTTTTTAGATTCATATCCTTATGCGAGAGTTGAGGATGTGCCAGAGTTTTAGGTAATGGAAGAATAACTTTTGCTGCCGTATTTCACGGAATTATGGTTTTCAAGTCGAGTAGCGAAACCCTCATGAGTTGCTCCAATGTAATATTTGTTTATCGATGGACTAAAAATGATGTAACAGCAATTCACAACTATGTAGAATAAAAAAACCTAGCATTTTCATGCTAGGTTTCATTTAGTGGGCCCAGCAGGGCTCGAACCTGCGACCCTCTGATTATGAGTCAGATGCTCTAACCAACTGAGCTATGGGCCCTGCTCATGAAAAGAAAATGGTTAAGACCTCCCTCTCTTGAACCGAAGCTGCAAATTTATTTTTTCTTTACATACTACCAACACTCAAAAGCCGCAAACTTTCTTTATTTGTTGCATGAACTTAAATGGCATCAAAAACATCATATTCGACCTCGGCGGAGTTATCCTAGATATTGATTACAATCTTACCGTTAAAGCCTTTGAGAAACTAGGTATTCCAAATTTCAAAGCGCAATATTCCAAAATGAGTCAATCGAATTTGTTTGACAATATAGAAACTGGAAAAATCAGCCCCGAAGAATTTCGCAATCTTATTCGAGAAGTTGCAGAAAAAGATGTTACGGACGCTGAAATTGATCATGCTTGGAATGCTTTGATTTTGCATTTACCTCAATACAGGATTGAGATTCTTAAAAAATTACAAGACAACTATCGATTGTTTTTACTTTCAAATACCAATAAAATCCATTACGATGATTACTCAGAAGTAATCAAACGTGAAAATGGAATTGAAGGCCTTGAACCGCTTTTTGAAAAAACGTATTTATCGCATGAAATGGGCCTTAGAAAACCCAATCCCGAAATATTTAATGTAGTACTTAATGAGAACAACTTAGTAGCAGAAGAAACCTTATTTATTGATGATTCTCCTCAGCATATTGCATCAGCAAAGACTTTGGGAATTGTTACTTATCATTTGGAGAATGAGGATATTGGGGAGTTGTTTTGAAATGCTGAAATAAATTCAGCATGACTGTTACCAACCTATTCTTACGTCCAAACCTGGGTTCCTTCAGTGCAATTGGTGCAAATATCAATTTGATCCCGCGCTGTAAGTACCGATGACCTGAAATCGTTGTACGGTGCAGACTTCCAAAGTGTATTAAAAGAAGTGGAGTTTAAATCACCCAATTGATGGGTTGCGTCTTTATCAAAACAGCAAGGTACTACTTTTCCATCCCATGTCACCACACAGCCTTGCCACATTCTCCAGCAATGGTTAAGCATTTTGTTTTTTAATCGAAACTTTCCGTCTTTGCCTTTTCGATATCGAGAATACTCTTCATTATCTGGTAACAATGGATTTCCGTTTTCGTAATCGTACACCTGGGCAGTTTTAAAACGAACTTCGTCAACTCCCAATTCATTTCCGAGTTTTACAACATCTTCTATCTGATGCTCGTTGGGTTTTACTACCAAAAACTGAAAAATTATGTGTGGAGTATTACTTTTTAGTTCCTTTCGAGCTTCGATTAGATTTTTTGTTCCTTCCAACACCTTATCCAGTTTTCCACGCTTTCGATATTGCTCGTAAACTTCTTGGGTTGTTCCGTCTATGGAAATTATTACTCTTGAAAGCCCACTCTTTACGGTCTCTATTGACTTTTCTTTGGTCAGATAATGTGCATTTGTAGAAGTAGCAGTGTAAACTCCTTTTTTAGAAGCATAACTCACCATTTTTAAAAAATCTTGATTCAAGTATGGCTCTCCTTGAAAGTAGAATGTTAAATACCAAAGCTTAGAAGTAACCTGATTTATCCAACCTTTGAATTGATCCATTTGAGCGTTTCCTGTATCTCTAGAAAACTGCCTTAATCCGCTAGGACATTCTGGGCAACCCAAGTTACAGGTAGTTGTTGGTTCAAATGAAAGACTAAATGGTTGACCCCAATGCACAACCTTGCCTAACAATCGACTGATTCGAAATGAGACAAGAAGCAAAAAAAAATTCCATACTTTAAGTATAGAGCCTCTTTTTAATATTTCAAATGCATCTTTTAGTTGGCCATTCACAAAGCAAAACTAACCACTCTAACCAAATAAAGTAAATAACTGCTTTTAGTTTGATTGCTCCCTTCTTTAAAGACTATATGACAAGGCCTAATTTAATATTTTTATTCAGCCTTAAGTATTCTCTTTCAATTTGAGCCTCAAAATAATTTCTTCACAAGTTAGGTCATGTTTTGATTCAATTCCTCTTCAAACTTATTGTGAATTATTAAAATAAGCAGGCCGAATACAATTGCCCCAACAATTAGCACTGTATTTAATAACCCACTTACTGAGAAAGATAAGCGAATAAGAATGGTAGAAATGATGAATCCAGAATTACGAATTACTTTATGAAATTTATCCGTGTAATAAAAAGAAGCCAATAGTAAGATTACATCTACTAATATTAAGAGTGTAAAAAACTCATCAAAAAATATGTTATTTATATTTTTAAATGAAACTCCAATCATGATTTCTGGATTAATAAGCGCAGAAATCCAATTTGAAAAACTATAAACAGCAATAATGATAAGCACGGGCACTAAGCAAGTAGCAACCGCTTTTTTAAAAGTAATAAAACTATCGATGTTACTGTTTATCATTTTTAATGGAACCTCTTGCTTTTTTCTACTTTTTCTGTAAAAAAAATAAAGAAGATAAAATAAAATTATCGATGCAATGATATCGTAAGTAAATTGCAAGTCATTTTTAATTTCAAACCAATTAGAGGATAACTTTAAATCTGATAAATCTTTGAAAATTCGCCTTATAATTATTAGCGTGATGATCTCGTATTGCTTACCAATGTATGTGGTGATGGATTTCGGTAGATAATAGATTACAAGATATACCTCATACAACAAAATAAAGGAAAAAGGGGTGTAAACGGCTGCTATCGGACTGTCAAAAAGACTTGACTCTAAATAAATTAATTTAGAATCAACTAAAAAAATAAGAATTAAATGAATAACGAAACTGGCAATCGCGATGCTCAAGATGATTTTTTCGCTTCTTTTTTTTGTTGTTTCAGAAAGAAAAAAAGAAAATATATCCCGAGTCATGTTTTTCACATTTTTATGATTGACTAATTATCAAATAATAACTTTTTAGAATTAAAATACTTACCCCTTTAAAAGCTTATGCTGGATTATTTGCCGCACTTTGCACTTTTATGCTTTCTACATCGCGATCAAAAAGATACAAGCCACCTTTGTCGTTTCCGATTAAATTCAGTTTATCCAATATGGTTCTTGCTAGTGCTTCTTCTTCAATTTGCTCGGCAACATACCACTGTAAAAAGTTATGTGTAGTATAGTCACGAAGCTCCAAGCACCTAAATACCAGCTCATTAATGCTGTTTGTGATTAATTCTTCATGCTTTAATAAGTCATCAAAAATGGCTTGTAACGAATCAAATTCAGTTGCAGGTTTTTGCAATTCTGGTACAATTGCTTTACCTCCACGTTCGTTGATATAACGCAAAATCTTCATCATATGAGCACGCTCTTCTTCGCTGTGCATGTATAAAAATTCTGCAGTTCCGCTGTATCCTTTACCTTCTGCCCACGAGGCCATTGCTAAATAATACTGAGAGCTTTCTGCCTCCATTCTTAACTGTTCGTTGAGTTGCTTTTCTATATCTGCTGAAATCATGTTAATATCACTTTACATTGTTAGCGAAAAATTGGGCTTTCCAACTTTTCTTTGTCAAAATTAGGTTTCCTTCGTTAGTAAGAAACCTGAACCAGTTAAATGGTTTTAATAATACTCAATTTAGAATTAATCTAAGCACCCTTGGGAAGAAAAAGACGAAACGAACGCATTGGAAAACGAAAAGGTTCTAAGGGCTCTAAAGGCCAACCCAATTCAATTAAAAAACTAATCCTGGATGCATTTCACGAGCATCCAAAGCGCATATTCAATTACAAACAAGTTGCCCGAAGAATTAGCCTGAATACTAGTCGCGGCAAAGAACAGGTGCAAAATGCATTGTTTAAATTGGTGGAAGAAGGAGCCCTTTTAGAAAATGATCCAGGGCAATTTCAGCTCCTTGTAGTCTCCAAAATATTAGTGGGGAAAATTGACATTACCCAAAAAGGGTCGGGTTATGTGATTGTAGAGGGAATGGACAACGACATATACATTCCATCCTCAGAAACAAATCGTGCATTAAACGGCGATACGGTTGAAGTAAAGGTCACCCCTGAAAAAAAGGGAAAACTAAAGGGCCGGGTTACAAATGTGCTAGAACGTAAAAAAACAGAATTTGTAGGTTCCCTGGACGTGAACGAAAAATTTGCCTTTTTCAGTGCGTCTGATAATAAAATGAACCAAGATATTTTCATTCCAAAAAAGAAATTAAACAATGCTACACACCGCCAAAAAGTAATTGTTAAGCTCACCGATTGGCCTGTTGGAGCTAATTCTCCATTTGGAGAAGTTATAGAAATACTAGGAAACCCAGGTGAAAATGATACCGAAATGAACAGCATTCTGGCGGATTATGGCTTTCCGCTGAGCTTTCCGGAGCGTGTTGAGGAAGACGCTGCAAAAATTGACACCCGTATATCAAATGAAGAAGTCGCCAAACGAGAAGATTTTAGGAAAGTAAGCACCTTTACGATTGACCCGCATGATGCAAAAGATTTTGACGATGCGCTTTCTATCCAAGAATTAGAAAATGGAAAACTTGAAATAGGTGTTCACATTGCTGATGTAACCCACTACGTTCAGCCAAAATCAATGATTGAAAAAGAAGCAGTTTCAAGAGCTACTTCGGTGTACTTGGTTGATAGAGTAGTCCCTATGCTCCCAGAGGTCTTATCGAACGGCGTATGCAGTCTTAGGCCAAACGAAGACAAGCTTTGCTACAGTTGTATTTTCACTTTTGACAAAAACCACAACATTATAAATCATAGAATTACACGAGCCATAATTCACTCCGACCGAAGGTTTACCTACGAAGACGTTCAAGAAATCTTGGAAGGGAAATCAGGAGACTTTGAAAAAGAATTACATATGCTAAACACCATTGCGAAAGAAAAGCGAGCAATACGTTTAAAAGAAGGTTCAATTGCTTTTGACAAAGTGGAGGTTCGATTCAATTTAGACGAAGAAAAAAAGCCTAGTGGTGTGCTTTTAAAGGTGCAAAAAGATGCGCATAAACTCATTGAGGAGTTTATGCTATTGGCAAATAAAACCGTTGCATCTGATATTGGAAATCCAAAAAACAAAAATCAAAAACCAAGAACCTTTGTTTACCGTGTTCACGATACCCCCGACCCAGATAAGCTAAAAACCTTCTCTCATTTTATAAAACGGTTTGGTTACGACTACTCCTTTGGAGAAGGCGATATAGCTAAAAACCTGAATGAATTATTGCAAGAAGTTCAAGGAAAAGGTGAAGAGAATACCATTGAAAATTTGGCAATTAGAACGATGGCCAAAGCAGTATATACTACTGAAAATATTGGTCATTATGGTCTAGGTTTTTCGCATTACAGTCACTTTACCTCTCCAATTCGACGCTACCCTGATATGATGGTGCATAGATTACTAACCCAGTATCTGGCGGGTCAAAACCAAGTTGATCAAGAATGGTTAGAAGGCCTTTGCAAGCATTCAAGCGAAATGGAGCAGCTGGCTACGAATGCCGAACGAGAATCTACCAAATACTTTCAAGTGCTATTTATGCAGGGCACAGAGGGGCAAGAGTTCACTGGAATTGTGAGTGGAATGAGTGAGTGGGGTATTTATATTGAATTGGAGGAAAATAAGTGCGAAGGAATGATAAGGCTGCGCGATATAGCAGGCGACTATTTCACTTATGATGAAGACAATTACCAAGTAGTTGGAAATAATACAAAGACAAAAATCAACCTTGGACAACGGCTTTTGATTAAAGTAAAGGAAGCTGATTTGGTTCGAAAACGTTTGGACTTTGAATTGATAGATTTCGCTGATAAAGACTAAAGTTGGTCTACCCTCGCAAATTCTAAACCCTTCGTTTTAATGATTTCCAATAGCTTCGGTAACACCGTCAATACATTCTTTTTTGCCTTCAAACTATCGTGCATCAGAATTATACTCCCACTCTGAAGGTTACTTGCAACATTATTTAGACACTCTTCTGGTGAAACTGATTTATTGTAATCTTTACTTAAAATATCCCAGTAAATAACTTCATAACCAGCATCTTTTACGCACCTCAACTGCTTTGGGGAAATTCTTCCGTATGGCGGTCTAAAATAGTTACTCTGAATTAATTCATTCGCTTTTTCTATATTCTCTAAGTACTTTTTTGATGTGCTTTTCCAGCCGCTTAAATGATTGAACGTGTGGTTTGCCACCATATGTCCTTCATCCAAAATTCTTTGATGAATATCGGGGTGCTGATAAACATTTTCGCCTACTTCAAAAAAAGTAGCTAGCGCTTTTTGCTGCTTTAGTATATCTAAAATAGGTAAAGTGACCTCTGGAATTGGGCCGTCATCAAACGTGAGGTAAACTTTATTGCTGCTTCTATCTCCAGAAAAAACCACTCCTGGAAATAATTTTTGTGCGCTATCTGGAACCGATACTATCAAGATGAAAAGGTTCCATCGCGATAGCTATCGCAATGGAATCTCACTGTTATGATTTAGCTGTAAACTCTCTTTCTAACCGCTCAAACAACTCCTTAGAATAGGTATTCAATTCCCCATTTGGATTGTATCGATTTATCATGTTATTAATCTGATAAATGATACTGATGTTTTGTTGAGGCGTTTGACCAAGGCTTTTATAGTATTCAGTTTTCAACCCTAGATAGTAATCCAACTCAGACTCATAGCGCTCCAACATTAACTTAGCAATGGCTTCGCCCTTTTCTGATTTACCGACCTTGTAGTAAAGCTCAATTAGTGGTAACATGAAGTAATTGAAAGGAACCTGATGATCTGGCATTTCTAATACCGCCTTATCCAGCAATGCCTCTGCTTTTTCGATATCATTTCTCCGCAACATTTCATCCGCACATCGTGCAAAGTTGTTTCTTAGGTTCATGCACATTCTTAAAATGTTATGATCTACATAAACATTATCTTCCTTTACATTTCCATAGCTAAATTTATTCATGAGGTTATCATACATTTTATCTGCATTTACATAACCCGTTTGACCATCGGAACTAGTGCCTTTAAAAGGAACTAAACGATAAGTAAGGCCTTCTAACTGAAAATACCCTTGCAAACCTATATAGGCATCTGCTCCCGTGGTAATCGCAAAATAGATTGGACGATCCCAGTTAAAGTGAGCCAGTAAATCCAGCATCATAATATCCTTTTTCAACAGGTAGTTTTTACCCACTTTCCAAGTTAATTCACTTAAAACATCACCTGCCTTTTCAGGAGGAACAGTTCCATTAGCAAGCACTTTTGCAGTATCTACAGGCAAGCTGTAAAGTTTTGTAGGAGAATAATTCATCTTACGATTATTACCCATGGAAGCTTGATTTTTATCATCAGAGAAAAACTCCACAATCTGCTTAACATCAAGGTATTTCTCTGTCTTGTTTCTATCAATTACAGGAATATAATCGCGCGTTCCTTGGCGGTATTGATTTGGTTTTAATGTAAATGGTGTCGGCTCACTATCGTAAGCAGCCCTGTTCATTTGATCAATATACCAATCTGTATTCAATAGGCTTAGATTAACCACACGAACATCTGTTCGATAACCTTCTACTTCTTGAGCATACCATAGTGGGAATGTATCGTTATCACCATTAGTAAACAGTACCGCATTAGGGTCACAAGAATCCAAATACATTTTAGCAAAATCCAATGCAGTATATCTATTAGATCTGTTGTGGTCATCCCAGCCTTCTTTAGCCATAATTCCAGGGACTGCCGCAAGGCACACCAGCGTTGCTAATCCTCCAGCTACCACTCGATTTACCTTCACTTTATTAGCGAGTAAATCAATTATTCCAAGAACTCCGAGTCCTATCCATATGGTAAAAGCGTAAAAGGAACCTGCGTAGGCATAATCTCGCTCACGCGGTTGAAAAGGGTACTGATTAAGGTACACTATAATTGCCAGACCAGTGAAAACAAATAACATCGTTACGAGAGCAAAATCTCGTTTCGAAGCATTAAATTGGAAGAAAATACCAATCAACCCTAGAATAAGAGGCAGGAAATAAAACGTGTTTCTGGCTTTGTGTTCTCCAATACTTGGCGGAAGATTAGACTGGTCACCTAGACGCAAATTATCAATCGCATTGATTCCACTTAGCCAATTACCATCAACAATACCATTGTGACCTTGAACATCATTCTGCCTTCCTGCAAAATTCCACAAAAAGTACCTCCAATACATCCACATTATTTGGTGTTTAAAAAAGAACTTCATGTTTTCGCCGAAAGTTGGCTTGTAAATCGTTTCCATTTTTCCGCCATAGACTTTATAGCGCATTGGCTTCCCTTTAAAATCTGACCAAGATTTATAGGCTTTTATGTGCCTTGCCTCTTGACTCCACATACGTGGGAAAACAGTCATAAACTCAGATGCATAATTTGGTTGTGTATTTTTATGGTGTGTAGATTTTGTATAAACCCCTTTATCAAACTCTTGAAAATAAGTAGGAGAACCATCCGTATAAGGGTTTTTGTTGTCAAGTGGCGTATTAAAATACTGGCCATAAGCAATGGGTTGAGAACCGTATTGCTCACGATTTAGATAACTCAATAAAGAGAACATGTTTTCGGGGTTATTCTCGTCCATAGGTGGGTTAGCGTTTGAACGGACCAAAACCATTGTGTAAGAAGAGTAACCAATAAGAATTACAGAAATACAAAGTAAACCCGTGTTTATAGCTCGATCAGAAATGTTTGGAACCATTACGAAGATTCCAACAATTACAGCTGCTACTGCTAATCCTAAGGTAGAAAAAGAAGCTACCAATAAAGTTATAGCCACTAAAACACCCATCATTTTCCACTTTCTATCACCAGTTTGATGAGTAAGCATTAAACCATATACAACGGCAGCCAACAACAATATAACGTGAATAAAAGCACCCGAGTTGAATGGTAGTCCAAGGCTATTGACAAACAATAATTCAAACTTTCCTGACATTGTAACGAGCCCTGGGATAACTCCTTTTTGTACAAATCCTAAAATGAGAATAGAAACTGCTCCAGTAACACCAATTCCTTTTAAAGTTGGTTTGAATTTCTTGAAATAAAATACAAATGCAATTGCAGGTATGGCAAGTAAGTTAAGGAGGTGAACCCCTATTGAAAGACCCATCATATAGGCGATAAAAATCAACCAGCGATCGGCTCCTGGCTCTTCCGATACTCTTTCCCAGCGCAATATTCCCCAAAAAACAATGGCCGTAAATAACGATGACATTGCATATACCTCTGCCTCAACTGCTGAAAACCAAAAAGTGTCGCTAAATGTGTAAGCCAAAGCACCTACCATAGAACTACCGATAACGGCTACGGTTTTACCCATATTCCATTCTTTACTTGTTTTGTTCAAGATTTTTCTTGCCAAAGCCGAAATTGTCCAGAATAAAAACAAAATGGTAAAAGACGATGATAGTGCAGATATTAAATTCACCATGTAAGCAGCTTGATCTGGTGCTGTCCACATTGAAAAGAAACGTCCAATCATTAAAAACAATGGCGCTCCAGGAGGATGACCAACTTGCAACTTGTATGCGCAAGCAATAAACTCACCACAGTCCCAAAAACTAACTGTTGGTTCCATGGTTGAAACATAAGTGAACGTTGCGATAATAAACGCTATCCAACCACCTGCGATATCTAAGGTTCTAAAATTCATTTTAATCATAATTTGCCGCGAATTTAAGTAAAGTGTACTACAACAATAAAATTGTTTGTTTTACTTCATTTTTTTTTAGTTTTGCCGCGCTTTGAAACAAAGCTTTTGTTCTTGTCCCATAGTGTAATTGGCAACACGTCTGTTTTTGGTACAGAAGAGTCTAGGTTCGAGCCCTAGTGGGACAACACTAATGTTTTTTAAAACCCTTAATTCGATTCGAATTAAGGGTTTTTTATTTTCTATATACTCCAATTTGGGCGAGTTAATGGACTTGCTCACTTTTAATAAGTTCATTTCTTTATGTTTTGATGATGTAAAGCTCAATCCTAATAAGGTTCAATTTTTAGGCAAAAAAAAACCACTTCAAATGAAGTGGTTTTTTTGAGTCTATTAATTACTAAAGTCCGAAAGTTAATACTTTACTTCCTGTTACTGTTGTCTCATTACCAGCCTTATCTTGAGCAACCACTTTTATTGCGCCTTTTTGGCTTTGTGCGTCTGTTCTAGCATAAGTAAATTGATGTTCAGTTTTACCCCATGTTTTTGCGTTGATATCTGTTTCAATTAAACTATCGATAGCTACACTATTATCGGTATCGTAAAGGTATGCTTTAACCCATGATAACTCAACATCATCAGAAACTGCAAGTGTTACTTTCGCTCCGCGAGCAGCACCAGTTCCACTACTCATTGTGCCTCCTACAGGGAATTTTACGTTCGGTTCAGTAATTTCTGGTGCCTGAGCATCAGAAGACTCAACAACAATAACAACTGTAACAGCAGTACTAACGTTTCCGGCGGCATCTGTAGCCGTAACTGAAATGGTATAATTACCCGCCTCAGCTGAAGCTGGAATAGTGTATTCTGAATTTCCTTCTTCAGAAGTGGTCTTGCCCAATGTAAGCGTTCCTGAATTACTTACTTCTTTATCTGCAGCATCTAAAATTGCATACATCCAACTAGCAGCACTTACATTATCGGTAACTGTTGCTGTAATAGTAAGCTTATCTCCAGACTTTACCTTTGCATTTGCAGCAGGCGCAGTTATAGTTACAACAGGCTTTTCAGTATCACTTGTAGGGTCAGTTGGGTCAATCGGTTCTTCAATTACTGGAAGAATACATGAGCCATCATCAGTCTTAGCTTTTTCATCGTAGTTTGTTGCATTTGAATTGGTGCAACCTTCTTTTTTACAGCCAGCAAGTACCAATGAACCAGCAAGCATTAAAAACATTACTTTTTTCATAATCAAGATTTTTTCGTTTTTGTTAAGCCTAGAACTCAAGGCAAATAATAATTCAATCAACGAATATAGTGAATCTTCTTGTTGAGTCTGAAATTTTTAAACGCTAACATCACCAGAAACTCAGTCAAATTAATGCAAAACAGAGATTGATTCATGACAATTCTATGACAAAAGCTGGGCTTTCTAGTAGCATCTTTGTAATTACTAAAACTTTAGAAACTTTACTTGGAATCATTACATGCTATAGCACTAACCCACCAAAACATCGGTGTTGATCAGCTGGGAGAGTTCCATATCTCAGAAGAATTCCAGCAATCGAGGCTTACTCCATTAAAGGCAATAGGTATTGATGAGGTAATTTTTCTTACTACCTGCAATCGTGTTGAACTATTGATTCGATCAAATAAGCCACTTGATAGGGATTTTCTCACTAAAGTTTTTCAATGTGTTTACCCGAAGCTAGGCTATGAGAAACTAGATCTAGCAGTAAATAACGCAACTACTTATTCAAATTTAGAAGCCGTCTTTCATTGGTTTAGAGTAGCTAGCTCATTAGACTCTTTAGTTATAGGAGAGCGTGAAATTCTGGGTCAAATGAGAGACGCATATAACCTTTGTAAGTCCTTCAAACTTAATGGTGATTTCATGCGCATTTTGATGAAAAAAACCATTGAAACCGGCAAACTTATTTACACGGAAACTGAGATATCCAACAGCCCTGTTTCGGTTGTGAATTTAGCATACAAAAAATTAGAATCGCTAGCTAATTTAAAAGACAGTAAGATTCTTGTAATAGGAGCTGGTAAAACAAATACGGCGCTAATTCGGAAAATGAAAAAACACGGTGCAAGCGACTTCACTATTTTCAATCGCACACTATCTAAAGCAGAAAAACTAGCGGAAAATTGCGGTGGCAAAGCATATGATCTTAATACATTAGGCACTAAAAAAATTGACTTTAATGTATTGATAACCTGTACTGGATCTGAACACCATATTTTAGATCACGCTATGTACGAAAACATAAAGCCTAATACCAATGAGTCCACCGTAATAGTTGACTTAGCAATTCCAAATGATGTATCTGAAAAAGTAAGAACAAGCTATCCTGTTCAGTACATATCGTTAGACGGCTTAAGAGAGCTTGCAGCTAAAAACATGGACAAAAGAAGAGCTCATCTTTCTCATTGTGAGGAAATTATTGCTGCTCAAGTGCATACATTCAGGGAACTTGATAAAATTCGTCAGGTAGAAATTGCCATGCGCACTGTACCCGAACAAGTAAAAGAAATTAAGCGTAAAGCTTTAGAAGAAGTTTTCGCGAAAGATTTGGAAGGAATGGATGTTACCTCAAAGCAGGTATTAGACAAGGTGGTGCAGTATATGGAAAAAAAATACATGAGTACACCTATGCTCATGGCAAAAGAAATTTTGCTAAAAGAAAATATTCGATAATCATTCACTTATGGCGATAATTAGAATCGGCTCAAGAGGCAGTGATTTAGCCTTATGGCAGGCCAACTTTGTGAAAGATGAGCTCATAAAAAATGGCCACGAAGTCTCAATAACCATCATTACAACCAAAGGAGATGCAATTCAGCATTTAAGCTTTGATAAAATTGAAGGAAAAGGCTTTTTCACAAAAGAAATTGAAGACCACTTGCTAAATAATTCCGTCGATTTAGCCGTTCACTCGCACAAAGATTTAGAGACTACGCAACCTCAAGGGTTAACAATTGCCGCTGTTTCTCATCGCGCAAATCCATCTGACGTGCTGTTAATTCGCAAAGAACGCTCAAATCTAAAAAAGAAGTTCCATTTGATGGACAGTGCTGTTGTTGGCACTAGTTCAGCACGAAGAAATGTACAATTAAGGCATTTTAGACCGGACGTATCTGTTAAAGATATTCGTGGAAATGTGCCGACTCGAATCCAAAAATTACGAGACGGAAAATTTGATGCCATTATTTTGGCTCATGCAGGGATTTCTCGACTTAAACTTGATGTTTCTGATCTAGAAATTGTAGAAATGGACATAAAAGAATTCGTTCCCGCTCCAGCCCAAGGCGTTTTAGCACTCCAAATTAGAGAAAATGACGTTGAGCTAAAAAGTATTTTAGAAAAATTGAATCATTCAGAGGTGGCCACAACTATTTCCATTGAACGAAATATTTTAAAAGGATGTAACGGAGGCTGTCAACTTCCTCTTGGCGCGTATGCGGAAAAAGAGGAAAATGGATATGGTGTTTGGGTCTCTTTTGCAAAAACTGTTAAGGAATTACCGAGTCAGTATCATTTTTTTGATACAAACCCTGATAAATTGGTCCAAAAAGTTTTGAATCATTTAATTTAGCCGCTATGAAGAGTATACTAATAACAAGAGAACCGATTGAATGTGGATGGCTAGTAAGAAGTTTATTGGCTGAAGGCTTTGACGTGGTTGCATCATCCCAAATAATGTTAGAGGCAGTTGAACCTTTACCAAGTATGCCAAAAACAGATTGGATATTTTTTAATTCACCAAAAAGCGCAAAACTGTTTTTTCAGACGTACAAAGATTTAAATCTTGACGACTATAAATTTGCAGGCTTGAGCACTGGTACTTCTAAGGAGGTAAAAAAGTGGACCAATCGTGTTGATTATACTGGCTCTAGTAGCCTTAAAACGGAAGATATTAGCCTTGATTTCCTTTCAATTGTTGCTAATAGTGATAATGTGCTAATTCCATGTGGCTCGCAAACACTTGGAACTCTTAAACAGGCAGATAAGAAGAAACAAGTGACCGAAGTTGAATTTTACAATACGCTTCCTAACAATTGGGTTGCCCCAACTGACTTCGACTTGATTTTATTTACTAGCCCTAGCAATGTTGATGCTTATATTCAAAATCACGAAATTAGATCTGACACTATTTGTCTAGCTATTGGTGAAAAAACCGCTGCTGCAATTGAAAAAAATGGTCTTAAAGCAACCGTTTCTGAAGGATATTTAGAAACTGATCTTTACAAAATGATTATGAGCCTAGCGCGCTAAATCACTTTCTACTACTTCTGTTTGTATGCGGATTGATTCTGAGTGTATCGCTTCGTAAAGTTTGTAAATAAACTCTTTTCTTAGGTTAAGCTTTTCTCCTGCTACGCCTCTAGTTTCAAGGATTTCGTTCCATCTTTCAAGTTGAAGAACAGTTACGTTGTTATCTTTTTTATAACTACCAATTTCTTTTGTGAGTTCTAACCTAGAAGAAATTGCCTGCACTATATCCTCATCGATTTTGTCTATCTGAGCACGCAATTCTTCCAATTGATCCAGAAAGACTTTGCTACCGACCGAGCTAGACTTTAAGACCAATTGCTTTATGATGAATTCTAAACCCTGAGCTGTAACCTGCTGTTTAGCATCACTTAGCGCCGCATCCGGATTCGGGTGTGTTTCAACCATTAGACCAGTTATGCCCAAATCAATTGATTTTTGAGCTACCTCGGTAATTAAGTTTCTACTTCCAGCAATGTGACTCACATCGCACATGATAAATAATTCTGGAAAACGCCTTTTTAATTCTATAGGAATCTCCCACCTAGGAATGTTTCGGTATTTAGATGTCTGAAATGTAGAAAAACCGCGATGTATGGCTCCTACTTTTTTACCTGAGATTTTTTGAAACCGCTCAACAGCTCCTGTCCAAAGCTCTATATCTGGATGAATAGGATTCTTGACTAAAACAGAGGCATTTGTGCCTTTGAGTGCATCTGCAATTTCTTGAACATAAAATGGATTAACAGTTGTTCTTGCACCAATCCAAAAATTAGAAATGTTATGCTTTAGCGCCAATTCAACGTGCGAAGCGTTGGCAACTTCAATACATACAGGAAGGTTTAGTCTTTCTGAAATTGCATTTAACCACGGCAATGCCTGTTCTCCTAACCCTTCAAAAGAACCTGGCCTAGTTCTAGGCTTCCATACCCCCGCCCTCATTGTGTCTACAAGCCCTTTTTGAACCAATTGTTCAGCAATTGTATTGAGCTGTTCTTCACTTTCAGCGCTACAGGGGCCGGTAATTAAATAAGGCCTATTTTTTTCTGTCTTCCACATAGTGTTCAACAAAAATAGACACTAAAAGCGGCCTTTAGGTTTACTGGAATGAATTAAAAAAGCTTGAAAAGGTTATTGTTTGACAATTTTTATTGTCTCAACGCCAGCTTCTGATTTCACTTGCAAGAAATAAATTCCGTTGGACAGTTGTGTCATTGAAATCTCCGCATTGTTTGAAACTTCAGCATCTAACTCCAGCTTACCATTTACTCCATATAGCTGAATATGGGCGGAGTTATTTTTACCGTTGATTCCGTTTATTGTAAACGAACTATTTGTTGGATTCGGATATACTTGAATGGTTCCTGCCTTTTTTTTCGTTTCAGGAATAGATGTTGTATCCTCTTCTTCCTTAGCGGGTGGCTGAACAATAATATTTCCACCATCTTTTAGCAAAACAGACAAACCGCCAGTTTTATGTCCAAATATAAAGTCCAATTTTGCATCTCCTGTTAAATCGCCTCCAGTAATACTGGCGTTTCTTGCGTAAACATAAAAGCTGTCCAAGACCGTCGAAAACGTTCTGCTCGTTGTATCAATATCACTTACTACGTAAATATAGCCTGTTCCTGTACCTACAAATAAATATTCCTTTCCATTGGGATCAACCTTGCCATTGGTGTCAAGTTTTACCATAACTGGGGACAGATTTCCCGTACCCCATGGGTCATTAGAAGAAAAACCAGCATAATTATTTATTGCAGTTGTCGGCAAAAAATCGGGGCTAGAACTCGTTCCAACATTTTCATAATAAGTCAATTGAGCCGTTTGATCTCCGCAGACAATGTCTAGCATTCCGTCTCTATTCACATCATACAAAGTCGGTCTAAGTGACTTCCCAAATACCAAATTACTGAATGAGGTAGTGCGAATTACAAATTGACAAGAGTCCGAAGGAGAAGCGGCAGTATTCTCATAATAGTAAAAGTTTCCTTTTTCGGTTCCCATAATTAAGTCTATATCTCCATCGTTATCCATGTCTCCAGATGTTGGATACAACCCTGTATCGACTGCATTGGGAAGGGCAAGAAAATCTCTTGTAATTAATTTAAAAGAAGGATTGGTCTTAGTTCCTACATTCTTATAATACGCTATTCGACTTTCATAAATTCCGATGGTAGAGAATACACCGCGGTTTCCCACAATCAGGTCTAAAAGTGTATCCCCATCAATGTCAATTAACAAAGGATGAGCATCTGAACCCAAATCTATCATATCATCCAAAAGAAAGTCGTTGCCTTTAAAGTCTAATACCGGGGCAGTGTTTTTATTAGAGTTTTCATAATAATGAACCTGATCAATATTCGAAAATAGTTCTGTAGAGTTAGGAGCGGCAATAAAATCTTTTTTCCCGTCATTATTAAAGTCTAAATAATAAGCAGCTGGGAACATCTGAACATCAACTGACTTATTGTAGCGAGGGTATGCCGTATCTTGAGCAGTCATTCTTGCGTCAGCTTTACTTCCATTATTAAAAGCTAACAACAAGCTATTAAATGAAACATCACCTAAAACTAAATCCTTAAGGCCGTTATCGTCAAAATCATGAATTAAAATTGTAGATCCCGTATGACGACTTCCTGTTGATCTAGTAATAGGGCTTGAGGCTGATACAGGGTTTCCACCAGATTTACAAGAACCAAAATACAAACGAAATGAATTAGCATCTTCCGCAAAGTGACCCCAACATCCACCTTCCCATCTATAATCGAGGCTGTCAGGACGACCATAGGTTTCTTGAGAAATATTTCTATACAAGGAAATACTGTTTGCATTATTTCCAAAAGCCAATATATCCATGTCGCCGTCATCATCAATATCAACTAACCCGGGAATATCTGCATTGGTATTAAAAACATTAGTATAAATGTAACGATTGGCACTCAAATAATATTTATGAGACAGAAAGTCCACATATTTGGTGGAGTCGAAAGGGCTTTTATATTTCTGCAGTTTAAAAGCATGATCCTCAGGATTTGGTCCCGTAGAAACATTTTTGTAAACCATAAAATCTCCATTAAATGAACTGAAAATATCTGTTTTTCCGTCTAAATTATAGTCATAACCCAACGCATAATCTTTCATTAATGGGTATGCACTTTCATACTCTGCATTATAAGTGTAGTCAATCGTATTTGCTGTGCCTCCATTCAGAAAAGTTCTAACTACAAAGCCATCGCGATCAAACACAAAAAGGTCGTCAATGTTATCACCATTCAGGTCAATGGTTGAAAATTGTGGAGTGTTAAATCCACCTGCCCATGGAAACTTATAATTATTTCCAAATGCTTCCACTTGAATAGAATCATATCTACCATAAGACCTGGGATCTAAGTACTGTCCGTAGGTTACAAGATAGCCAAAAGAAAAAATTAAAAAATAAAATGCCTTCATAGGAAAGTATTACGAGTAAATCAAATATATGTATTACACGAGCGTAAAGTTAACTCCGTTTACCAATTCGACCTTTCAATTCGTTAAGTCATATAGACACATCATAAAAACCTTACTTTTGCGCGCTGATTATGAGAAAAAGCTTCATTCTTTCTATTTTATTTATTGGTTTTGTCAATTGTTTTCTTTTTGCACAAAATTCAGATAAAGAACTGTCAAAGTCTAAAAGTCGCCCAATAAAAAAAGACAACTTTTTAATAGACGTTTCATACGACAATTTGGTTAACGCACCTAATGGGGTAAACTTCAAGTTTGGGTATGGGAACAGTTATCAAGTTTTTTACGATCACCAATTCAAAGCTAAAGTATTGAGCGGTGCAGTGGGTATTGGTTATTCTCACTCCAAGTATTTCAATAATGGATACATCACTCAAATTGACACCGCTACTGGGGCCGACTATTCAACATTCCAAACAATTAGCTCAGTAAAATCTGATTCTTCTTACAAGAGGAACTCCTACACCACTAATTATTTTGATATACCCGTAGAGATTCGATTTAGGTCAACTCCAAATGAAAAAGGGCATAGCTGGAAGGCCTCTATAGGTTTTAAAGTTGGCTTTAGACTAAATTCATATACAACTACTAAAACCGATAAGGGCCGTTATAGCGACTTCATACAGCCTAATCTAACAAGTACTCGATATGGTATTACGGCTAGGTTTGGCTACGGAAGAGTTGGCTTAGTGGGGTACTATGGCTTAACTCGTTTATTCGAAGCGAATAAAGGTCATGAAATAATTCCTTATTCAATTGGATTCACAATATCCCCTTTTTAACTATTAAAATACCTGTAATCGCTCTGGAAATGCATCTTGAATTGAGAGCGCCAGTTCTGAGAGTTTAACTGGCTTGTGAAAGAAGCGATCAAAACCTAATTCCATGTAATAAGCTTCATCTTCGAGCAAACCGACTCCTGTCAAAGCCCATATTTCAGCCGAATCATAAATGGAATCTTTTCTCAACTCTTCCATTACCTCAACCCCATCCATACTATGATCTAACCTGATTTCAGTTAGAATTAAATCAAATGTTTTGCGGTGTGCATAATGTAGTGCTTCAACTCCATTTCTAGCGACAGTTAAGTGAAACTTTTTGTCAAGGATTTTCTCCATAACAAAAATGTTTACCTCATCGCTCTCTACAAGTAAAACTCTTACGTTAGGATATTCTGCTGCCATAATTTTTATTTGAATACGACCAAATTTAAATTATGACACGTTGGAATTGGAACGCCTTTTTCAGCAAATATTCACTCAATAATGTTGATTGAATTATATTCTTCCCATTTGGCCTTTAAGCATCTTTATTTGGTCGCTTAGCAATTTAGCTTTATCGTATTTCTTGGCTTGCGCCATATAGTTTAAAGCTTCACGCTTTCTTCGCCTTGCCATTGCTATTCCCGCCAAATTCAGGTTTGCCATTGCAATGTCATGATTCATACTTAGACCTGTATTCAGTGCTTTTTTAAAGTGCTTTTCTGACTTTGTCATTGCATTACTCTGGCTTTCAACCAATCCGTTGAGAAAATAATAGTAGGCTTGCTGCTTTTTAGGCATTTGCTCGGGCTTTTTAACCCATGCCAATATTTTTCTAGCACTATCAAATTTGTTTCTTCTAATCTGTAAAAATGCAAGAAGATTAATTTCATGCTTGAAAAGCAATAACACAATGATTCCGCCCAGCAATAAATACATAATACCATTGCCAATATTTACCTGAAAAAACTCATAAACCATTGCCGCAGAAACAATTGCGATGAGAATAAATTTTATAATTCGATTAAGCATTCTGTAAGTTTTTGTAGGCTGCAAAAGTAGGTGGAATCAAAGTAACCACAAATGGAAAGCTACTTTTTATATTTCTCTAAGTCTTGCGCAAATTGTCGATCATTAGCTAATCTTGGAATTTTGTTTTGCCCACCCAATTTACCTTTTGACTTCATTGTGTTCATGAATGCTTCTTTGTGCAATTCAATTATTACCAATGGCCTTAGTACTTTTCCTGTGACTAAATCTTTATAATATGGATTCTGGTTTTGTAATGCATGTTCAATCTCCTTTGCAAATGCGTTAAGGTCATTCGGGTATTCTTCAAATTCAATCAACCATTCGTGAAAAGGAAGCCCTTCAGTAGGCTTTATTTGAGGCGCAACGTGAAATTCTTTTATTGAACCTCCTTGTTTTTGCATACCCATTTTAAGCGCCTTTTCAACTTCCTCTCCTATTACATGTTCTCCAAAAGCAGAGGTAAAGTGCTTTATTCTTCCTGACACCACGATTCGATACGGCTCCTTAGATACAAATTTGACCGTATCACCAATTACATAACCCCACAAACCAGCATTTGTATTTAAAACGATTGCGTAATTCACATTTAATTCAACTTGCGATAGATTTAAGCGCGTTGGGTCTTCTGAGCCATATTCATTCGTTGGAATAAACTCATAAAATATTCCATCATTAACCACTAATAAAAGCCCTTCTGAGTTTTGCTCATCCTGAAAAGCAATAAACCCTTCTGATGCAGGGTAAGTTTCCACCGATGGAATAATATCCCCAATTAATTTCTGAAATACTGGTCGATAAGGCTCAAAATTTACACCTCCGTATACAAACAAAGAAAACTTCGGAAATATTGACTTGATATCAGACGCTTCAGTGCTTTTGAGCAAACGCTCGAAATACATTTGAACCCATGATGGGATTCCACTGATTAACCTTAAGTCTTCTGTTTTTGTCTCTTCTACAATTTTATCGACCTTGGTTTCCCAATCTTCGATGCAATTCGTTTCCATGCTTGGCAGTCGGTTTTTTTGTAGATAGCTCGGCACATGGTTCGCGACAATTCCACTTAAACGACCTAATTTAATTTTCCCTTTAACATCAAGTAATGGACTGCCTTGAAGAAAAATCATTTTTCCGCTTACAAAGTCTGATTTACCAGTGCTATTTATGTAATAAAGCAGCGCGAGTTTCGCTGAATTGATATGATTGCTAATCGACTCTTTTGAAATAGGAATATACTTTGCACCAGAAGTAGTTCCTGATGTTTTACAGATATAGATTGGAAAGCCCGGCCATAGCACATTCTCTTCTTCATTCATCATTGCGTCTATGTATGGTTTAAAACCCTCATACTCTCGCAATGGAACTTGATTTTTAAAGGACTGGTAATCGGCTATTAAGTGAAATTTGTGATCTCTTCCAAACTTAGTATTTCGCGCTTTTTCTATTAATTCATCAAAAACTTTTTGTTGCGCTTCATTTGGATGCAAAACAGCCTTCTTGGATCTATTAACCAAGAAGGCTGCGTAATGCTTTGCTATGTAAGATTTAATGCCCATTAAGACATCAAATGTAATTCTAAAACTTCATGTTAAGCCCTACGCCCAATACCTCTTTAAACTGGGTTCTTGGCCCTACTGCTTCGGGAATACCATCATTATCACTATCAACGGCAATATCAATATCGTGGTCATAAATCAAGTTACATATTAAACTCGCACTTAACCATTCATTTACTTTCATATTTATCATTAGATCCCAATTAACATCAATATTTCCTGGCTCTTCCAAATAATTTGAGAATAAATTCAACTTTGTGTCTAATTCAACGTTTTTAGCTATTTCCTTTTTGAATTGAAGACTAACATTACCCCCTAATTCAAATCGGTAAGCTGCTCCATCTTTAGTTTTTTCACCTGTAACCTCGTCAAATTCAGCAGCGTCAACTCCAAAAGCTCCAGCATTAGCAAGTGCGGTATTAGTAACAAAAGTGAATTTTCCAGCAACAGGTGAAATGTTAGCTGTGAAATACTCATTTGGCGTATAATCCATACCAATACCAAACGTTAGATAACCCGGAGCCATCCAAGTAGAAATGATATTGGAATCATCTGGAAGCTTAAACCCATCCATAAACTGTGTTCTAAAATTTACAAATGCTGCATAAGACCAAGGACCCTTTGCGTCTCTACTAACCTTAGAGTTAAACTCCAATCTATCATCAGTTTTTTGCCAGGGAATATCTCCTTGTGCCAATCCACCATAACTAAGTGCAATATCATTTTTCCACTTCCAAAGGCCTTTTTTATAATTAGCCGAATACTTCAACAAAGCATTTCCAGAGTACGAGTTTTGTCCCCCGGCAGCCCAATTGATAAGTGCTGTTTGAGAAAGTGAAAGATTAAACAAACCTTCTCTTGTCCACGGACTTGTTTCCTCAGCTGGTTCAGCAGCCGGAGCTGCTGCTGCAGGTGCAGTTTCATCTTGCGCATTCATTGTTAATACAAATGAAATAGAAGCAAGTGCGATTATTAATTTTTTCATGTTTCTAACTTGAATTTATGAGTTATGAACATGAACATCCATTTGCGGAAATGGAATATTAAGTCCTTCTTGCCCAAAGTTTTTATATATTTTCTCGTTCATATCGAAGTAAACGTCCCAATAATCTGCTGCATTTACCCAAGCTCTTACGGTAAGGTTAACCGAACTATCTGCTAAGGTGTGTAAAGCGATAAAATGCGCTGGGTCCTTAAGTATTCTAGCATCCTCACTAATAAATTTTTCCATTACCGATTTCGCTTTATCGTAATCATCTCCATAACCTATACCCACTGTCCAATCAACTCTCCGAGTTGGCTCGGTAGAATAGTTTACCATTGATCCAGAGGCTAATCCACCATTTGGGATAATGATTGTTTTGTTATCTGGAGTGTTCATAATAGTATTAAAAATTCCAATTTCTTTAACACCACCTGTATAACCCTGAGCTTCTAATACATCACCAACTTTAAAGGGTTTGAAAATTAATATCATAACAGTTCCTGCAAAATTACTGAGTGTGCCAGATAACGCCATACCAACAGCTAATCCAGCAGCACCTAGAATAGCAATAAAGGAAGTCATTTCTATTCCTAAAACACTTAAGGCGCTAATTACGATTAACGCTTTTAGCATTGAATTAATAATGCCGAGTAAAAAAGGTCGAAGAGAAGCATCTATATCTCTTTTTTCAAACCCTTTTTTCACCATTTTCATAACACTTCCAATCAGCCAGAAGCCAATTACAAGCACGGCAACACATGCCACGATCTTTGTTCCAAATTGGATAGCCATTTGATAAATGGTGTCCGTATAATTAGATAAATTTAAGTCCAAATCTTCTCTTTTTAATTTTTTGCAAAACTATGTATTTAAATATGCTCGCATAGCTTTAAATTCTGCCTTTCAGCGAATATAAATACATTTCATAGTTTAGTTAAGTACTCATCAATTACCTGATAATAAGCTGAATGCTCAATTTTCAAGACTTTAGCTGCGATGTCTTCGGGTAAATCGCTGTCAGCAAGGTCAATTTCCTTTTGAAATAGAATTTTTCCTTTATCGTACTCCTCATTAACGAGATGAATAGTAGGCCCACTAACCTTATCACCATTTTCTTTTACTGCTCTGTGTACATTTATTCCAAACATCCCTTTTCCTCCGTATTTTGGTAAAAGCGAAGGGTGTATGTTTAAAACTCTATTTGGGAAAGCTTGAATTAATTCAATTGGAATCTTTTTTAAGTATCCAGCCAATACAATTGCGAAAATGTTGTTTTCCTCAAGTAGCTCTATTGTTTTCAATGGATCAGAAATTTGATCCTTAGAAAGATAATAATACGGTACATTAAAGTCTTCGGCATATTTAAAAACGCCGGCATATTTTTTATTACTAACCACTAAACCTACTTGAATAAGCGGGTGCGATTTAAAATGCTCCATGATTTTTTGAGCATTACTTCCTCCACCCGAAGCAAAAATTGCAATCCTTTTCATAGAATGAAATAGTGTTTACTTTAGTTGCAAAAATGCAACATTCAGAATCTTTTATTCCACTCGAACATAAAGAATTAAGCAAAGAACAATCTGAAGCAGCTACCTCTGATTTTTATAAGCTATGCGACAGTAGAAGGTCAGTTCGTACCTTTTCTGAAAAAGAAGTTCCCCAACATATAATTGAGACTATTATTAAAACTGCTGGCACCGCACCAAGTGGCGCGCACAAACAGCCTTGGCATTTTTGCGCCGTGCAAAGTGCTGAAATAAAATCAAAAATTAGAAAAGCAGCAGAAAAAGAGGAATACGAAAATTACCATGGAAGAATGAGCGATGCTTGGTTAGAGGATCTAAAGAAATTTGGCACCAACCATATCAAGCCATTTTTAGAGATTGCCCCGTGGTTAATTATTGTTTTTAAAGAAGTGTACGAACAAACAGAGGAGGGAAAGTCAACCAATTATTACGTAAATGAATCCGTTGGTATTGCTACTGGTATGTTGCTTAACGCTATTACTTGTGCAGGTTTGGTATCGTTAACCCATACACCAAGCCCTATGAATTTTCTAGCAGATGTTCTTAATAGACCAAAAAACGAGCGTGCCTATCTGCTAATACCTGTCGGTTACCCAGAAAAAAATACCGTAGTGCCCGACATTAAGCGTAAAGACTTGTCAGAAATTATGACGGTCTATTGATTTTTGTGACCATTGTTACCGAGCTTCACCTACTTTAATTTGTACAATTGCATTAAATTAAACACATTATGAAAACTCTATTTACCTTAATGTTAAGCGGATTGTTTTTTATCGCTTGCGGCAATAACTCAAACAATTCAGAACAAGATCAAAAACGAATTAATGATGTTGAAACTGAACAAATGAAACAACTCATATCTGAGCAACCGGGAGTGCTATTAGATGTAAGAACAGCTGGTGAAGTTGCAGAAGGGTACATTGCTGGCGCTCAAAATATTGATATTACTCAACCAAATTTTTTGGAAAAAGTAAAATCACTGGATAAAGACAAGCCGGTATATGTGTATTGCAAAATGGGTGGTAGAAGTGCAAATGCTTCTGAAAAGTTGGCAAAAGCGGGATTTACAAAAGTCTATAACCTTATGGGTGGTTTTGAAGGCTGGAAATCTGCTGGTTATCCAGTTGAAAAGTAATGAATAGGCTTTTAATCCTATTAATTGGAGTCTTACTTATTAGTTGCGCTAATAACAACGAAAGTGAAGTACCGGGGCTTTCAAAAACGGAAAGAATAGCTGCGGCAGAGTTCGGTCAATCCATGGTAAAAATTGGTTTTTCGGCCCTTTCAAGTGAACTCAAAGCTCAAATTTCTTCTAAAGGAATGGACAGTGCAATTTATGCCTGTCAACTCAAAGCGAATCCAATAATTGACTCTGTAGCTAAAGCCAGTAGCACAAGTATTCAGCGCATTACTTTAAAAACAAGAAACCCTCTTAACAAACCAAACAAGGAAGAGAAACAGCTCTTGAAGCTTATGCAAAGAGCAAAAAAGGCAAATGAAAAATTGAATCCGATTACTTTTTTAATCGATAGTAATACCATCGCCTATTATCATCCAATAACTATTGGGCCTATGTGTTTGAATTGTCATGGTGAACCGGGTGTTTCTATGCAAGCAAGCACCTACGAAACCATACTAAGTGCATACCCAATGGATAAAGCAATTAATTACAAATTGGACGACTTGCGAGGTCTTTGGGCTGTTAAGTTTGATAAATCCGCACTCGACTAATTATGGCCTCTTTCGAAGAAATAATAAACGGCGATAAACCAGTTTTAATTGACTTCCACGCTGATTGGTGTGGCCCTTGCAAAATGCTCAGTCCAATTATTCAAGAAGTGGCGAAAGAGCTCAATGGGAAGGTACGAGTGATAAAAATTGACGTAGATAAAAACCCAGCCGTTTCAAGCAAATTTCAGATTCGTGGTGTTCCTACTATGATTTTATTTAAAGACGGAAAATCAGTTTGGAGGCAGTCTGGGGTTTTGCAGAAAGGGGAGATAATTGATTCCTTAACCAAAGTAATTTCTACGCCCTAAGTATCGCTATTTTAAGCAGAAAAACAGGAAACGAAAACAACTATTGAAGCAACTAGAAAGACTATATTTATATTGATTTTCATGCTCACAATATTATATAAATGAACCGATTAGCTTATGATTTGTAGTATAAGCTGAAAGATTGGCTAATTCGTATATTTGCTCAAGAATACACTATACTATGGAAATTAAACCAGGTCCGTTGCTAAGTCAGATTAACTCTCCTGACGACCTAAAGAAATTCAAAGAGGAAGATCTTCCTCAAATTGCTTTTGAACTAAGAGATTATATTATTGACCTAGTGTCAAAAAAAGGCGGCCACTTTGGTGCTAGCCTTGGTGTTGTTGAGCTAACGGTTGCATTGCACTATGTGTTCAATACTCCGAAAGATCAGTTGGTGTGGGATGTTGGCCATCAGGCTTATGGCCACAAAATTCTTACTGGCCGTAGAGATACTTTTCACACGAATAGAATTTATAAAGGGTTAAGTGGCTTTCCGAAAAGAAAAGAAAGCCCTTACGATGCAATGGGTGTTGGACACTCAAGTACATCGATTTCTGCAGCTTTGGGAATGGCGGTTGCTAACAAACACAAAGGAGAATTAGATACGCAACACATTGCCGTGATAGGTGATGGTGCTATGACTGCAGGTTTAGCTTTTGAAGGGTTGAATCACGGAGGAGTTGCTAACACTAATATGATTGTTATTCTAAACGACAATTGCATGTCAATCGACCCAAATGTTGGCGCATTAAAAGAATACCTTACCGATATAAGCACCTCTCATACATACAATAAGGTAAAAGATGAGGTTTGGAACTTATTGGGTAAAATTTCAAAGTTTGGGCCAAATGCTCAAGAAATTGCTGCCCGAGTTGAAAATGCTGTAAAGCACTCCTTATTAAAAAACTCCAACTACTTTGAGTCCTTACAATGGCGCTATTTTGGGCCTATTGATGGTCACGATACAATCCGTGTAAAAAAGGTTTTAGAAGACCTGAAAGATATACCTGGACCAAAAATTTTGCATTGTCTAACAACAAAAGGTAAAGGATATGTGCCAGCAGAAGAGGGAAGCCCAACAACATGGCACGCGCCAGGATTATTCAATAAAGAAACTGGCGAAATTGTAAAAGTAGTTCCTAAAAACCCACAGCCACCTAAGTTTCAAGATGTATTTGGACACTCCATAATTGAGTTGGCCGAAAAAAACAATAAAATAATGGGCGTAACGCCTGCGATGCCTTCAGGGTCATCGTTAAAGTTTATGATGGAAGCTATGCCAGATCGAGCGTTTGATGTAGGTATTGCTGAGCAGCACGCGGTAACTTTCTCTGCAGGTCTGGCAACACAGGGTCTAATTCCATTTTGTAATATTTACAGCTCTTTCATGCAACGCGCATATGATTCTGTTGTACACGATGTCGCTATACAAGACTTGCACGTAGTAATGTGTCTGGATAGAGCAGGATTAGTAGGTGCAGATGGCCCAACGCATCATGGAGCTTATGATATTCCATATATGCGATGTATTCCAAATATGATTGTTTCTTCTCCAATGAACGAAACAGAATTGCGTGACTTAATGTACACCGGACAATTGGATAAAAACGCTGCTCCGTGGGTAATTAGATACCCTCGTGGAAGTGGTGTTATGACCGATTGGAAAAAGCCATTTAAAGAAATTAAGGTCGGAACTGGAAGAAAAGTAAAAGCTGGAGAAGACTTGGCCATATTATCTTTTGGTCCAATAGGAAATTTAGCTTCTGACGCCTGCAAAACATTGGAAGAAAAAGGCATTTCTGCCGCACACTACGATATGCGATTTGCTAAACCTTTAGACGAGGTGATGTTGCACGAAATCTTTGGGAAGTTCGATAAGGTTATCACTGTTGAAGACGGTTGTATAGACGGTGGCATAGGCAGTGCTATTGTTGAGTTTATGGCAGACCATGGCTATGCTTCAAAAGTTAAGCGATTGGGAATTCCTGATCGAATTGTTGAGCATGGGTCGCAAAAAGAATTGTACCGCGAATGCAATTACGATGCACAAGCAATGGTTGAGACTGCGGAGGTGCTATTTTCAAAAAAAGCACATACTTTAGCGGGCTAAGCTAAAGTTATCGCAACAGTTTCAATTTATACAGACGGTGCAGCCAAAGGAAACCCTGGAAACGGTGGGTATGGTGTTGTATTACTTTCTGGTACTCATCGCAGGGAACTCTCTGGTGGTTTTCGTTTAACCACTAATAACAGAATGGAACTATTGGCAGTTATTGTAGCCTTAGAGTCACTGAAAGGTGAAGGCCATAACGTAACTGTCTTTTCCGATTCTAAATACGTTGTTGATGCCGTAGAAAAAAAGTGGGTCTGGAACTGGCAAAAAAAGGGGTTTAAACAAAAGAAAAACGTGGATTTATGGAGGCGATTTCTTAGAATTTACCCTACAAACAATGTGAAATTTGTTTGGATTAAAGGACATGCCAATATTCCAGAAAACGAACGTTGCGATGAACTTGCCGTTACAGCTGCATTATTGGAAAACCTTCCAGCCGATGCTGGTTACGAAGCCGAATCGCCTAAACTACTCTAGAGGCGTATAGAATCTCTCGCTTACTTATTAAGTACCATGTGATTTAAGACCTCTTTTGCTTGATGCCATTCTAGTCTTGGTCCAAACTGAGTTACTACCTTAGAAGACGCAAGAGAAGCTAACTTACCGGCATCTGCATAACTTCTGCCATTTGTAATTGCGTATAGAAAAGCACCTGCAAACATATCTCCAGCACCGTTGGTATCCACTGCGTTTACTTTATAAGGCTCGATATCAATGAATGTATCGCCATCATAAATTATTGCGCCATTCTCACCTTGTGTAATAACAAAACGTTTTGCATCTCTTTTTAACTCTTCGCGAGCATCCTCCAAATTGTCTGTATCGGTAAAAAGCATCGCTTCTTCCTCGTTGCAGAATAAAAGGTCAACACTAGCACCTACGATATCCTTCATTGGCTCTTTAAAGTACTTTACCATAGATGGGTCAGAGAATGTCAAAGCCGTTTTTACTCCATTTTCTTCCGCCAATTTCTTAGCGTGTTTCATAGCATCCTGACCATTTTCAGAAGTAACCAAATAACCTTCGATGTATAAATACTGGCTATCTTTTAATGTCTCCTCAGAAATTTCAGTTCTGGAGTAATTTTCTGTAATACCCAAAAAAGTATTCATGGTTCTAGATGCATCATCCGATGTCATTACCAAACACTTTCCAGTAATTCCTGTCTCTAGCTCTTGGTGATCCAAATTAGAATGTACTCCGTTCGACTTTAGATCTTTTTTATAAAAATGACCTAATTCATCGTTCGCAACTTTACAAGAATAATAGCTTGAACCGCCAAATTGAGCAACAGCAATGATTGAATTGGCAGCAGATCCACCACATTTCATATTGCTTGACCCCATATTAATGGCATTTGAAATTCGCGTTTGATTCTCTTCATCAACCAATGTCATCAATCCTTTTTCGATGTTGTGTTCTTTTAAAAATTGATCATCTACTTCAGTAACGATATCCACTAATGCGTTTCCTATCCCAAATACATTGTACTTCTTGCTCATGTTATGCTATTTTATAAGAATTTCTTTTCTGTGTTTTCTAAACTTGTATTTGCACTGAAAAGACTTCTATTTATTGCTTTTAAACAATCTAAAAACGGCGGCAAATATACCGCTTGAAAGAAAGCGTAAAAAAGCAATCGCATTTTTTTTAAAAAAGATTTGCCGATTTATAAAAACAATTACTTTTGCCGCTCAGAAAATTCCTCCTTAGCTCAGTTGGTTAGAGCATCTGACTGTTAATCAGAGGGTCCTTGGTTCGAGTCCAAGAGGAGGAGCGTAAGAAAAACGGGGGTTTCAAGAAATTGAAGCCCTTTTTTTATTTCCATTTAAACACAATTTAAACACAATACCAACTTAAGGGCTGTTTTCAAAAGCACGTAGTTGACTGTTGCGCCGCTACGTTTCAAGGGCTTTCCGATACAAAAAGTAATTAGTGTTGATTATCAATTACTTATGTATTAAGGGTACAAATAAGGTACATTACTGCATTAATAAACCCCTTTCTGGGCTAAAATAGCGTTTTAGGTTTGAGGACTTACAAAACGGAAAGTTCTAAATGTTTTGTCCAACATTTCTAACAAGCTAAAACCTTAAATAACAATCTTGAATTATAAAACTAAATTTGAACTACAAACAACTAAATATTAAGTTATGAGTGAGTTAATTGGTTACGCCATTATTTGGCTTATTGGACTATTTATTACAATGGGTTTAATGAGGTGGATTTTCAAAATTGATAAATTGGTTAAACTGCAAGAACAGCAAGTCTTTTTACTTAAAAAATTGGTCAAGGAAAAAGAACAGGAAAAGGAACAGGATTAATTATCCGTTTATCATAAGTCGCTCAATTTCGCCATAAGGTATTTTTTCGGCTTTTTGTAGTCGTTCCATTATTTGCAAATACTTTTTAGTCGGTTTACCTGCATAGAACTTTTTAAAATGCTTTTTGTAAAGTTGGTCATAAAGTTTGTCCAGATCGAAATAAGCACCATAGGTTTTTTCAATTTGACGGTACTTTTTACTTTGTGTTTGACACTCATACATTGCACTATTCGATGCACTTCTATGAACAAACCAACCGTCGATCAAGTATAGCTTCCTTGCTATTTGATAAGTATGAGGACAAAGAAGAAAGGGTACTTTCCCATTATTTAGGTTTGAATTTTCAAATACAATCTGAACTTTATACGTTCTGGGTTCTTTCTTGTAAGAGTACTTCAACTCCACAAATGACTCCAAATCTGTCCAATGAACAGTAATTGCTGCTGTCGCTGTCTGTATGCCATTACAAGTCCAAGATATAGAACCAGATACGGCCCTATTCTTAGTCAAATACCCCTTCTTTTTTAAGCTGGAAATATTGATTTGAAGCATATCATTATAAAGAGAAGGAAACGTTGGGCATTTTGGCATATTATTTATTTTTACAAAATAAGGCTAAACGATAAGAAAACCTTAATTTCGAACAGATTAAATTTAACCCAATGAAGATTCTAACTTCCGTAATATTTTTTGTTTTCATACTATCTAATTGTTTTAGTCAGAAGTGCGAAAAACAATTTAAAAAACAAAAAAGTAGTTCTTCAACTGCTTTCGGCCCTAATAATACTGTTATCTCTAAATGGAAACATTTTTACAATGAAGGGCAAAGAGATATGTATGTCAGGTTTAGCAATATGAACGACAATAAAACCATAATTATCCAGCAACAAACCAAAATAGGCCTTCAATTTAAACAGTCAATTGAATTGGGAAGGCTAGTTCGTATCGCGTTTATTTTTGAGAATAAGGATATCTATATTTTGAAGTTTGAAAACGCACAAGAAGATTTAGGAGTGCTAATGGATAAATATAATGCTTCAAGAAACTCAATGACCATTGATCCTAAATTTAATGATCTGCTAAAAAATCAGAAATTGGTAAAAATTGAAATTCAAAATGCTTTTAGCTCTTCAAATATCAATGCAGATAAAATTATCAATTCCGACGTTGATTCAAAAGACTCTGAACTAATCAGATTCGTTTATAACTGCTTCTTAAACAAGATTTAGCTCTTTTAAATTTGATAACCCTTGAAATGGCTTTATCCTTAAGCAAAGGAAATATTGGAAACGTTTGCCATTTACATTAATTCTTCAATTGTTGTTTCTTCAAGATTAATTGAACCCGAAACCTCTTTAGCCAAATACAAGTTCCCAAATTCGTCTTTGTAAACTGCCCTGACATTGCACCCTTCACAAATAAAGTTAGTGCTTAACCTTTCTTTAGTTTTAAGGCAATTTTTACTAAGTCAATATCGTGTCTATTTTTAAACGGGGTGCATTTATTACAGTATTCAGCCATTATCTTATTTTTTACAAGATAAAACAAACAGCTTAAAACAGAAACAGTCTAAAGAGTATTTTACTTGTTATACTGTATTTTCGACATTCAAACGTTGCTCAAATAAAATCACAATGAGAAAATTTTACTTTATAATTGTTTTAGGCTTGTCCATAGTTTTTGCGTCATGTAGGAATGAAGCAAATCAAAACAACGGCAGGTATCAAGTTGCTGCATCTAGTTCTGAAGGTGGTTCCAATGTCATTATCATTGATACATGGACTGGTGAAGTATGGATAAGACGTCAGGCCAGTCTTTCGACTGGCTTTTTTTTGCTCTGACGATTGGACGAGAAGAGTCCTAGAGGTTTTGATAGCCTGGGGGGCTATCAAAATGTCTAATCAGAAAATCCAGCAGAAGCAATCTATACACGATCCTTAATATTCGGAGACTTTTAAAATGCCTATACCGGAAACCAATCCGAAATTCTAACCGGCCATTTTCTTTAATCGAATAAAAAATAGGAAGACCTAACGTTTCTGACCTTTGTCTGTATTATTACCACATGTCGCAACGAAAAATAAATACAAAACTTCTCCTACCAGAGTTGCAATTCACTACTGCACGGAGCAGCGGACCTGGAGGTCAACATGCTAATAAAGTAGAGACTAAAGTTCAAGTGCGGTTTAATGTCCACACCTCCCAAATCTTATCAGATAGCGAGAAACAAGCTATTTATTCTAAGTATGTAAAGCAGCTAACTAGCCAAGGAGAATTGTTGGTTGCTTGTGAAGAAAAACGATCCCAGCTAAAGAACAAAGAAATTGCGATTAAAAAGCTCAACAGAATGCTGGAAAAGGCTTTTGAAAAACCAAAAAAGAGAAAACCAACTAAGCCCACTAAGGCAGCAAAACTTGAACGATTAAAGGGTAAGAAAATGCTTTCTAATAAGAAGAGTTTGCGTGGCAAACTTGACCCTTCTGATTTCTAATAATTCTCTGAACATAATGAACCAAAGCTTTTCGTACATTTTACGTTTGTTGCAAAAAAGTACTAGAAAAACCTGTTTTCCGCCAGAATTTGGCGACTTATTCCCTGTACTTCGCAATTCGATTATTATACTCGAATTATTAATTTCCAAATTTTAAGCGAAGCCAATTGCATGGATAAAAACGCCCCACCTTCTATAGAGTCATTGTACGATGCTTTGAAGTATTTCAGAAAGAAAGAATTAAATTTTGGAGACTATTTAAGTACTGGGTACCGGCAGCTAAACGAACTTATCATTGGTTTATACCCATGTCTAATTGTTGTGGCTGGAAGACCCGGAATGGGTAAGTCGGCCGGTGCTTGGCCAGGTAACAGCGGAGGTCCTGTTATTGACAAACAATCTTCAAAAGTGATTGGCATTCTTATGTCTGGTTTTGAAGGAGAGGGAAAGGGAATCACATTCGCAGTTAAAATTGATCAATTAATTAATGATGAACAATTGCAAGAACAAAAAATTGATTTGCTAAAATAAATTTCTTTTTTTAAGGAGAAATTCGAAATGAGTTTTTGAGAATAATGAATTTAAAATAACGAGTTAAGCATTTATTGGCTGTCAATTAAACCCTCGTAAGATCTTGGTTTTGGTGCCACTACACAAACCGTTCATCAGTCTCCATTACCTCACCACAATTCTTGCAAGTGCGCAATTCTTCAGAGCCGTAATACTCCCTAAATCGAGGTAAAAAATCTTGTTCTACGTTTAGCAGTTCAAAGTAAGTTTCGTGGAGTTTTGTATTGCAATTGTCACAAAACCAAAGCAAGCCGTCTTTCATTCCCGTTCCTTTTCGAACGCGCTCGATGACCAAACCAACCGATCCTTCCGATCGCATAGGCGAGTGCGGAGTTTTGCCTGGCAACAAAAACATTTCCCCCTCTTTTATTGATATATCAACTGCCTTGCCTTCTTCCTGAATGCGCA